>OCTX012257599.1_pt1 | contig 29965 bp, 27 predicted proteins | sample 1539691 | NCBI WGS metagenome assembly OCTX01 (sample SAMN02144231, study PRJEB22623) | gut metagenome | biome: sheep rumen | host: Ovis aries | place: New Zealand
CAATTCGTGTTCACCCCCCAGCCGTACAGGCTGAAAAATATCTGTGGTATCCGTGCTTTCTGTGTGAGATTATCATTAGCCGTACAGGCTGATGTATCACTTCCTCAAGAACTTCATATAAACCCACGTCCTCAACCTGTTCGGCATCACCAGCTGCACGATCCCCCTCACCGTACAGATATACAGGAAATACCCAAACGAAATCAGTTTGTGCTGATACATATACCAGAACACGCGGACCACGCTCTTATAGAACCGCCATCCACCCCTTCGTGCCAGCTGGTCCTTCCCCGAGCGCACATTTACCACGATGTCAGGGATATTCCGGAATTTACACCCATGCTCCATCATTCGTGCCCACAGGTAGTGATCCTCCTGTTTCCAGAACGGCTGGTAGTTCCCGCTGCGCAGCAGATCCTCCTTCTTGAAGATCACCGTCACATGGTTCACGGCGCACCGTCCCCGCATCATCTTCTTGATCCCCGCATCATCCAGCGGCAGGATACGTTCCGCGATGACATTCTCCGGTTCCCCGTCGAACTCCGTGATCATACCCCCCACGATGCTCAGTTCCGGATCCTCCTCGAAGCACTTCATCTGCTTCTCGAACCTGTCGGGCAGACAGATATCATCCGAGTCCATGCGTGCCAGGTACTCATACTTCGCGTTTTCCACCGCGATTCGCATTGCCTCACCTAACCCTCCGTTCTTCTCCTGCGGCAGGTAAGAAACTTCCACGGGAAGTTTCTCATTTTCAATTTTCAATTGTAAATTATCAATTTCCTGTTCCAGCGGAGCTGGAACAGGACCGTCTGCCACAATCACGATCTCATCCGGCAGTCGCGTCTGGTTCAACAAACTATCAAGAGCGATGCGCACATATTCCGGCACATCGCTCTTATAGATAGACATGATTACACTTAATCTCTTCATCTTAAAATTCACCTATTGTTTCATTAGCTCTTTCAAACGATGGGCTAATATTGGCGTAAAGATCTTTACGCCCTCAATATTGATATGATTGTAATCTTTGAAATACTTGGAATCATGGTTCAATTCTTCCAACTCTGTGAAATCCCAAAAGTAAACATCATGGCGTGCACAATAATCACTCAAAAATAATGCTGAACTTTTAAAACCGCTACCCAATCCAGGCGCCATTGATATTATAAGCTTAACATCATTGGCTTTACATAACTCCACAATTTTATCCATATATTTCACAGCAAGTGGGTCCGGAGAATATGGTGTATTATTTTCTTTCCAATAAGAAGGCTCCCAGTTTTTACCTGTATAAGGCAACGGTTCAAAGCCATTATCATTGGTCTTCTTTTGGAAAAAAGTCCTAATAATATCATGCCAACAGGAATTATACTGGTATAATGCAGAAAAGAGAAGCCACTTCGCATTTGGCTTACAGTCATCTACGACTTCCTTCACATTATCATTTTTCCAGTAATATGGGAAATAATTACTAATTTTATCTTGATTCCACTTCCTTGACATTTGCAAAGCACCCAAATCATAGATGACAACCCTCAAAGGCCCTCTTTCTAAAGCATTCTTCACAGATAAATATTGGCCTATCACCCCTACTCCATCAAGTCCTGCATCATAGACCTTCAATCCAAGACTATCTTGAATGATACTTGGTTTATAACAGAACATAGCCCTTGAAGCGCCTATGATTAACACGTCTGTAGAATCATCATTTAATTCATACTTATAGCGTTGTCGCAATTCCGCGTCCTTAGGAACATGGGAATACGTAAACGAGAAGATACATCTGACCACTATGTCAACAGCTATTAGACCGAAAATGACTATGAGAATGTATTTTATGAATTTCTTCATTAGAACTGAAAATAAATAAACTGACCACCATCAAAAACGCCAAGCGACAGAATCAAAGATAACAACACGATTCCAGATACAGAATAAACCTTGAGCATATTCTTTTCCGTAACTTCAACCTTTTTGTATTCTACAATATACTCTCCAAGGAAAAGAATCACTATTGCCACCACGCCATAAAACAAGTGGAACTTATCAAGTAGGTTAACCTGTTGAAAGTTTGTAAAAACCTGAGATACGGCGCTAAATGCATCAGCTGTAGTATTGGCTCTAAAAAAGATGGAGGCGAAGGCGACCAACCCAAAGGTAAGAAACCTATTCAACCAGAGCCACCATTCTTTTTTCTTCAGCTTATACCTCTTTTCGAACTTTCGTTGCCGTTTCTCCTTGAGGCTACATATCACCAAATAAAAACCATGAATAGAAAAGCATATTACAAAGGTCCATGCCGCCCCATGCCAGAATCCTGAAATAAAGAACGTCAAGAATATGGCACAGCACCACCACCATAACTTCATACTATTTCCGACCATGGGATAATAAATATAATCCATAAACCATGAAGTAAGCGAAATATGGTTTCTTTTCCAGAACTCTTGTATTGACGTAGAAAAGAAATAAGGTCTTCTGAAATTATCCATCAACTTAAATCCCATCACCTTCGAACATCCTATAGCGATATACGAATATCCTGCGAAATCACCATAGAGTTGAAAGCAGAACAACACGGAAGCCAAAGCGATTGTACATCCATTATGATTGTTGATATTGTTATATACAGCATCAACATATAATGACAGTCTGTCAGCTACCACTAATTTCAGGAAATACCCCCATAGCATAAGGTTGATTCCACTTATGGCATTCTCGACGATGAATTTTTTCTTCTCATAGAACTGTTGCAACAGGTTGGTAGAACGTTCTACAGGGCCGGCCACCAGCTGAGGGAAGAAAGACACAAACAACGCGTATCGGAAGAAATTCCGTTCAATCCTCACATCCCCTCTATATACATCTATTGAATAGCCCAAAGCTTGAAATATATAGAATGAAATACCCACCGGAAGCAACACCTTGAACTCTGGAATTTGAATAGCTATCCCCATCCAGCTCAATACAGTCGTAATATTCTCTGCAGCCCAATTAAAGTATTTAAAGAAGAATAGAATTGCCAAATTAATAATAAGTGAACCCACTAAAAACAGTTTCTTCTTCTCTGGATACTTACTAATACCAAGAGCAGCAAGATATGTGACAACTGTACTTGTCAATAGCAAAAGAGCGTACACAGGTTTCCAGTTCATGTAGAAATAATAGCTGGCAACCAGTAAGAACAAGTTTCTATACTTCAATGTCGGAATCAAATAGTATATGATTGCGACTATAGGGAAAAAGACAAGAAAAGCGATTGAATTAAATAACATACGTCAAAACGTTAAAATAGTTCCAGCCCATGAATAGCCAACCCCGAAACCGGCTATTAAAACCTTCTGCTGTTCTTTTATTCGACTCTCTTTCATGGCTTCTACAAGGGCAATAGGTATTGTGCTCGACACAGTATTGCCAACATTCTCTATGAAATAATAAAACTTCTCATCATCTATTTTGCATTTCTTTTTAAGGAAATCAAGCATATACTTATTAGCCTGATGCAAAACGAACAAATCTATGTCATCATGTTCTATACCATTCTTTAAGAGGACTTGCTTCATCAGCTTCGGAACACTTGTGAGGGTAAAGGCAAAAATCTCACTTCCATCCATAAACAAATAATCCGATGATATCGGATTCCCGTTTTTTTCGTCAAATGTTACATCATCTGTCTTTTCTGGGTATCTCATCCCCCCCGTTTTTACAATCAGGTTGTTAGCTCCCTCGCCATTTGTCCCCAATTGAAAATCTCCAATCTCTGCTATTCCGTCATCACTAATAACGGTGGCCGATGCGCCATCACCAAAGATAGAACGGTTTCCTTTATCTCGAACATGAATGTGCTTGTTATATGTTTCTGATGTCAACAACAGAATGTTCTTTGCAATCCCAGCAACGACAAGTCCCTTCGCCAAAGACAGACCATATACATAACCTGAGCAACCAAGATTGAAGTCCAATGCACCGATGTCATTTCGTAATCCGAGTTTTGTTTGAACGATACAAGAGGATGATGGAAGGAAATAATCAGGACTTTGTGTGCAGAGTAGCACAAAATCAACAGCTTCTTTTCGGCATTTCCCCTGACAGAACAATTTTTCTGCAGCCGAAACAGCCATGTCCATGGCCGTCTCATCCTTTGCTGCTACATGACGTTCCTTGATTCCAACCTTGTCAACGATTTTCTCTACGCTCCATTCTGGAAATTCTTTTACAAGTTCCTCATTGGAAACGACTCTCTTGGGCAAATAATATGCAATATCTTTTATATAGGCTTTCATCATCACATCAGTGTTAATCCGCCATCTATCTTCAGATTAGTACCAGTAACCCATGCGCTGGCATCCGATAATAAGTATATAACGGCATACGCAATTTCTTCAGGTTTTCCATATCGTCCAAGGGGATAATGCTTCACATCTTCTTCTAACTGTTCCTGTGTAATATCACCTTTACTGAAAATATTGGTGTCAACCATACCGGGATTCACACAATTCACTCGTATCCCTTTTACAGAAAGGTCTAAGGCCATGGCTTTCGCCACACCGTTTATTGCCCCTTTAGATCCTGAATAAAGAGCACCAGCAGGTGCTGATACAAATACGCCCGACACAGACGAGATAAAGACAATCGATGCTTTCTTATTGATTCTTTTCTTTTTTAACAATCGCTGAGCGAGCACAACAGGAGCTTTATAATTTACATCCATTATTGCATCAATATCTTTGTCAGAAACAAACCTGAATGGCTTTACAATAGTAAAACCAGCGCACAAGACCAGTCCATCCAATCCTGGCTGAATGTTTTCTACGAGTTGAGTGATGTCATCATCCGAAGCCATATCTGCAACCAAAAGCTGATGTCTCTCAACACCTTCCATCATCCTCAGCGTTTCTTCAAGACGTTCTCGATTCCGTCCTGTAATAATTACACATGCCCCCATTCGGGAACATTCAACAGCTATTGCGCGACCGATGCCTGAAGAGGCACCGGTCACCAATATCATTTTACCTTCTAATGAATAAGGATTATAATTTATCATTTGTATACTCAATTAATTCTGGACATACCAAATGGTCTGTCTCATAATAGACAGCTCCCCAAGACAATCCCACGCCAAAGCCGCAATCGATATGTTTAACAATTGCATTCCTTAGTTTTTCACGACATTGTGTCACTAAAGTCAGTGGAATGGAAGCACAACTCGTATTACCAAATTCACCTATACTATACGGAACTTTTTCTGCCGGTAGTTTCAGTTTGTTGCGTATTTTCTCATTCATACGCATATTTGCTTGATGAAAACCAAAAAGGTCGATGGCATCAACATCGATATCTAATTCTTTCAACAATTCCTTAACAATTTTAGGAACTTTTGATATCCCGAACGAGAAAACGTTCATGCCATCCATTTCAACATTCACACGGCTTCTAATGATACCATCACCTATTTGAACTAGTTCCAATGAATCACATGTTACCTTATTCCTTCCACCATCAGGTACGATAATGTCCTCATATCCACCGCCATCAGAATTTAGTATAAATGATAATCCATTTGATTTCTCGTCATATTCCAAGGCTGTTGCTGTTCCTGCATCACCAAATATAGGATATGTGCTTTTGTCTTCTTCAGAACATAATTTTAATGGTGTGTCTCCAGCCAATAACAAACCCTTTTTGATGGTGCCATTCTGCATAAGAGCAGATAATACACTTAACGCATAAACCCACCCGGAGCAACCTAAAGAGATATCAAGGGTAAAACATTTCTGGCCAAGCCCTAAGTTGTCCTGAATGATTGGAGCTGTTGATGGCAACACGTAGTCTGGGGTCTGAGAAACAAAGACCAAAGCATCAACATCATCTGAATTCCAACCTAAGGATTCCATTAGCCTTCTCGCGGACAAGGCACAAAGATCTGATGAAGTAACTCCTTTTATAACAGAACTTCGTTTTTGACGTATCCCTGTCGCATCTATGAAGGTTTGGCATCCCTCCCATTTGTAAATGTCTTCGGTCTTGAGAATGTCTGATGGCACGCACGCAGACATTCCCACGACAGAAACATTTTTAATCTTCAAGAAAGCCATTACACTTTGCTCTTTACGAGGTTAAACAGTTCTTCAATTGTTTCCACACCTCTTATATCCTTGCCCGCAAGAGTCACATCGTACTCCTCATCAACCATGGCAATGATATCCAAAGCACCCAATGAAGACCACTCGTCCAATTCCTTAAACTCAGTTGAACCACTCAGTGTTGAGGCGTCATCAATTTCAATGGCCTCAGCAAATTTCTCAATAAATTCTTTAATTTCCATAATTCAAATTATCACGATAATATAATAAATCCAAACAAAACCTCAATCCCACATATTCATTCTACACGTTTTGTAAGACACCTTCCAAGAAGGTGTACCAATCAAAAATATAGTCTGATATGAGAACAGATAATAACAGCCTCGAGAAGTTACTTAGGAAGCACATTTTTTACAGACTCTTTGATTATCTTCAATCCTTCATTTAACTGATCCACAGGTATGGTTAAAGGCGGCAATAACTTTAACACGCAATCAAAACTACCAGCACGTTCAATAATCACACCTCGATCCAAGCAAGCATGCATAGCGGCCTTGGAAAGATTAGAATCTATGGCAGAGAAATCAATTCCCCATACCATACCAATGCCTCGAATCGACAGTCTGCTGTCAATGGGAGCGATCTCCTTATCCATGAACTCCTTTATTATCGCTTCCTTCTCAGCCACCATCTTTTCCATCTGATGGTCACGATAATACTCAAAACCAGCCTTAGCACCCACAAAAGCCAATTGGTTTCCTCGCCAGGTACCATTATGCTCTGCAGGACCGAAAATATCATACTGTGGTCTCATGAGTAATAAGGACATTGGCATACCTAATCCACTAATAGACTTCGATAACGTGACAAGATCGGGAACGATGCCGGCACGTTCAAACGAGAAGAACTTGCCACTGCGGCAATTACCCACTTGAATATCATCAACAATCATGATAATGCCATATTTGTCACAAATCTCACGAATGCCACGTAGCCATTCTACCTCAGCCACATTGATACCACCTTCGGCCTGAACTGTCTCCAAGATGATGGCAGCTGGCATCGGTACACCAGAATGATCATCCTCCAGTAAGTAATTCAGATAGTCGAGGGAAGCTTGCCAGCCTCCAATCTGATGGCTATATGGAACAAACGTCACATGATTCAACGGGACCCCTGCACCTTCTCTGGCAAAACGTTCACCAGTACATGCTAAAGCGCCTGTTGTCATACCATGGAACGCACCGTGAAAAGCAATCACATGCTGCCGTTTTGTATTCTTTCGAGCCAACTTAAGGGCTGCTTCTACAGCATTCGTTCCTGTAGCGCCGCAGCACATTACCTTATAGTCAAGTCCTTTTGGCTTCAAAATAATATCATTGAAAGCCTTCAGAAAATCCTGCTTGGCTACTGTGAACAAATCCAATGCATGAAGGATGTTATCTTCTGACAAATAATCCACAATAGCTTTCTTAATATATGGATTATTGTGCCCATAATTGATAGCACCAGCACCAGCCAAAAAGTCTAAATACCTTTTACCATCAGCAGAAAACAGTTCTGCATTCACTGCCTTATCCAACAAAACAGGAAAATGGCGACAATACGAACGTACCTGTGATTCTTTTTCTTCAAAAATCTCAAACATATTCATTATTTTTATTTGTTAATATCTATCCATGAACCAACAATAAAATTGTCTTCTTCTTTTTCAAATGGAGTCAAACCGCTAGCATCGTAAAAGGTGATTTCGCCAAAATACAGATGATGATCAATCTCGTACCAATCAACTCGACAATGTTTCATTTCATTTGTCAATTTCTCACTAAAAAGACACATAAGATTGAAATTAACAGGTTTTTCTACAATGTCATCAGAAACAGGGTCTCCTACTTGAGCAATAGTTGTTTTGTGCCAATGCTCATCATAAAAATCCTGTGTGTAATTATCACGATTCCGATTTCGATGTAGCTCAATCAGTTTCACCTTACCATGAAAACAAAGAAACTTAAAATCTCGTAAGGGCTCATCGTCTCCTTGTTCCATATACTTTTCTACAATTATTCTTGGAACCACATTTTTATAAGGATATTCACGATTACTCCAATATGGGTTCTTTTTAAGCCATTTGGTTATTTGCTTCCTTGCATGTGCAACATCCAAAAGGGTTTTGTCCCTGCATATGATAATACCGCCAGAATTATGCGTACACTTCATAACGAACTGATTAGGCAAATCATCGAAATTGATTTCATCAAAAGAGTTATAAACACCTAATGTCGGAATAATATATTCCTCTCCGATAATCGAAGCGACATATTGTTTTGCTTCGTATTTATCTACCATCTGCGTATACTCCTCATGACGGTCATACAATTTAAGCCATTGCAGTTTCTCGCTGAAAGTTTGGGGGTTCATTAGATCCAGTTTCTTTCTGAAATTAAGATAGTACTTCCATTTAACAAACCGTTCATCACTAATAAATGGTGCCAGCTGGTTCAATACCAACTCACACGCATAATACGGATTTCCTAATGCCTTCTTTATTTTTTTATTCATGTCTATCTTTAGTCTTAATAACTTGATTAATCAGTTTTATCCAATCATTCATGATTGTATCAATCTGGAACAAAGATACTTCCTGTTTATTCTCTTCCCCAATCCTCTTCATCAAAGCTTCATCTTGAATCAGTTTCTCCAAGGCAGCTGTCATTCCTTGCTCATCACCAATATCTACAAGCAATCCGTTCACGCCATCCTTGATCAGTTCATCGGTGCCAGATACCTTGGTAGACACGATGGGTAATCCCACACAGATAGCCTCAATCATCGAATTACTCATACCCTCGTAATCACTCGACAAACAGAATATCTTCGATTTTCTTAACTCCTCAATTACCTGTTCCGTCCTTCCTGGCAACAGCACCCGCTCATGTAACTTGAAACTTGAAACTAACGCTTCGAGCTCTGCTCGAAGCGGTCCTTCCCCATAGATCACCAACTGCCAATCAGGATATTTCTCAGCAATCTTAGCAAATGCCCGTATCATCATCTCCTGGTTCTTCTGCGGGTACAACCTTGCCACCGAAATGATGCGATTCGCCTTGTTATCCATTGTCCATTGTCCATTGTCCATTGAAGAAGCAAGGGCTTCGTCTTTAACGGGGTTAAAGATAACACTTGTCTTCTTCTGAATGCTATTGGGGAAATACTCCTTGATGGTCTTAGTCTGCACCACCAGCCAATCAGCATAAGGCAGCAAGAAACGTTTTAGCAGATTGCGTTTCCATGTCATAGCAGACGGATCCAAACGTTCTGATGCAATCACAGGAATCTTTGTCCCTAACATCGCGGCTATGGTGAAACAATACACCCCTTCTGTGAAAGCAATCACCACATCAGGTTTCTCCAGCTTGATGTACTTTCGCAACCAAAACACCTCAGTGAGTCGGTTTTTGGTTTGCTGCATGGCTAAAACGACCTTTACCTCCGGATGGAGTTGATAATACACCTCATTGTATTTCAAACATATAATCTCCACCAGATGTCCTTGTTCCACCATTTTATTAGCTAACAGAGACACCACCCGTTCAGCACCGCCAGAACCTAAAGATGCTAATGTAAATACTATCTTCATACTATTTCTTTACAATCTCTTTTAAAAGTGTCTCCCAGCGATCCATCGTATTCTCTATGGAATAATACTTTGAGCGTTCTATAGCATTCTTCTGTGCCTGATGCCTATAATCTTCATCCACCATCATCTTTTTCAAGGCATTTGCCAAAGCCTCTGCATCCTCTGGCTCACAAAGAATCCCATTGTCACATACAGCCAGATCCCCATCCCTATTTGAGAGGGATGGGGAGGGGTTCATGATTTCGCGCTGACGTCCTTTGAAATCACAGGCCACACAGGCACATCCCTGGCTCATCGCCTCTATCAATACCAATCCAAATCCTTCATACCGGCTACTCAGCACAAATATGTCAGCTCGCTGAAACAGATTCTGGATATCTGTTCTATATCCTAAGAAATCCACGGAATCCTCTACCCCACTCTCTTTACACAGCTGTTTTAGATACAATAAACTCTCCTCACTTCCCGTTCCAGCTATCTGTAACCTCCATCCAGTTAACTTTGAACTTTGAAGATTAGAATGTCCATTGTCCACTATCAATCGTCCATTATCAATCGTCTTATTACGATTGATTTGCCCCCACGCCCGAATGAGCACATCAAGTCCTTTATAGTGCCAATCATCCAACCGTCCTGCAGCCAGAATAACTTTATTTTTCTCTGGAATCATTTCAACAGGTTGTATAGCCAACGGATTAGGCATGACAACAACATTCTTTAAACGAGTTCCAATATAATGACGATCTGCTTCAGTCAACACGGTAACATGTGAATACATCTTGTTCAGAACGTATTTTGTTATTATCTCCCATTTGCTGAAAGGCGCAGAAGAAGGTCGTTCAAAAGAGTTATGCTCTGTTGCTATTACTGGTATTCCTATTCCAACTGTCGCCAAACGAGCTATTATGGAACATGTGGACATGATTCCTATTACAACATCTGGTTTGAACTCTTTCACTGCTTTTCTGACATTACCAAATGCACTCCCCCACTTTTTCCATTTACGATGATTGTCGGACACAAGATTCCGCACCATCACTCTTTCGTCTAAATGATAGATAATTGGATCAAACAAATTAGAAACGACCATCACTTCATGTTCTCTTTCCACTAATCCATTAGCAAGTGTAGAACCGACCCTCTCTGCCCCCCCTTTATGCAAATTAGAACAAACAATCAATAATTTCATTTTCGTACAATTTATCTATCAGAAAGAGAATCTTATCCATTCAGGCATGTTCATATACATAATTGCAATCAAGACTACTCCAACTGCAGCAAATGCAAACCATCGATTCTTTTTATTGAACATAAACACCAATGAAGGAATGATAGAGAACTCAAGAGTTGCAAACATCGTAGAAGTCCTACCAGACAATGCTGTGAATGAGCAGAACGTAATTAAAATCAGGGTGGAATAAAAGTATCCATCACGAATCACCCGATAGTATTTGGTTCGTGGAGCTATCTTATGTTCCAAAAATGTATAACACAACAACAACAAACATTGAAAATATATCATCGGATTGGCCAACCCTTTAGCCTCTGAAATATATCCACCTTGTGTATAAGTTGAAACATTCAAGTCAGAAGCATTATCAATAACAAATGAAGAAATAGGTTCCTGGAAGAATGCACCTATAATAAAAGCTATTCCTAAACCCGAAAGAACTATTGTCTTATTAATATGTACCCAATTACTAATAAAATACAATGGCAAAGCAATCCATGCACTTGTATGAAACAAAGATGCGATCCACACCAATAACAAATAATGCCATAGTTTCTTTTCTTCTATGTATTTAATTCCATAAATAATTACCAAATATGCTAATCCGGAACGTATCTGTACAAGATTACGTCCCATAAAAAAACGAGCAAGATATGCACAAAGCCCTATTAATGGGAAAATAGAATAATAACGCAACCCTTTATACAAAAAGAAAAATGATATCGCTGCAACAAATGTCAAGTAAATATGTGCATTATTTACAAATGATTTTACAATAACACCTAATAAATAAAAGCCTTTATCACTATATCCCCAAGGTCTATCTGATAAATGATATTGGGTTATACTATTTGTATATTTAAGGAAACAATCCACATATACTTTCGTATCATCCCATTTTAAATCACGCCAGCCGGCCCCGAAGGTCAAAACGACACAAGCAATAAATAAAAAAAGCTCTTTATGCTTTACTTTCGACTGTGTCAAAAAAACACAAAACAAAAGGAATAATATATATACTATGAACATATCTTTTTAAATATTTGTTTAGCATTGAACAAAAATGAAAAAAATTTCCTTGCAGGTTGATAAAAACCAATCAAAGAAAGTTTGATTAAGGTCTTCTCAATGAATGAGCCAGAAATGAATTCTTTATATTCTATAAACACCTTTTTAAACTCTTGTGAAGTAAAATGAGAACTTCCAAACATAAATGCCCTATTAAGTATAGAAGACGATTTCTGACGATATGCTAATGATTTCATTTCTACATCATCAAACAAATCCACAAACATATCACGGATTCTTAAATCCATTTTAAACGTTTTCTCATCATATTTTTTTGACAAAGTATTGTAGCCATAAAACATATAATGATAATAGGCGCAAGGAAGATATGCAATTTTGACATCATTCTTCAGCAACTTACACATCGTATATTGATCTTCACAACCATACATGCCCTTTGGATACTCTAAATGATATTGCTGATAAAGAGAACGACGAATTAGTTTTGTAACAGTGAAACCATATACTTTTCCCGTTATCAGATCTTTCAATACATCGTAATGATTCAAGGATGTTGGTTCCTGCTTGCAATAGCTTTGGCGATACTTATCATTATAGTACAGATCGCACATTACCATATCAACATTCGTCTCTAGTGCTTTTGCATACATGTCTTTCAAACAGTCTTCATCCACCCAATCATCGGGATCAAAAAAAATGGTATATTCACCTTTTGCTTGTTTCAATCCATAATTACGTGCATCACTAAGCCCACCATTTGGTTTATGAAATGCCTTAAAACGAGTGTCTTTGGCGGCATACTCATCACAGATAGCCATTGAACCATCGGTACTACCATCATCTATCAAAAGACACTCATAATCTTGGAATGTCTGTTCTAATATGGAGTCTAAGCACTTCCGCATCAGCTTCTCCAGATTATAGATGGGAACAATAACGGAAATCAGAGGCAAGCCTTTAGTTTCATGATTCATTTTATAATTCTATCAAAAGTTCAAGATTTAACAGTTTCAGACCTCAAGCTTCTTTTCTCAACTATCTTCGTAATAGTCTTGCAATTATCAAACGGGATTTTTGCAATATTGGCAACGTTGGCCAAACATAATCATATAAAGCCTTTACCTTGTTATTCCCGTACCACTTTGCTTTGTTATTCATCCAATCTGATTGGGAGATACGTTTAAAATATCCTATGTATGAAAGGAACTTAGCTCTATCAATGCCATGAACCCCCACTAATCCTTCGAAAGCATCTTTTAAATGTGAGAGCGATTGCACAGCATAATCGACAGATATAGCATATTTCACCTCATCAGGCTTATCTGCCACTCTAACTATATATTCACCTTGTGAGAGAATTGCAAAACTATTGCATTTGGCAAGATACATGAAAACGAAAAAGGCATCTTCACCAATTCTCATGTCTAAAAGGAATCGTAAATCACCAATTAAACTCTTTTTATAAAACTTATAAACAGGTCCACGTAATAATGAACTCGTTATGTAATGGTTTAAAAAGACTGTAAGCTCTGACCATTGGATAAGATTCTCAGCTGATTCCCCTTCAACTATTCCTTTATTAGATACTTTTTTGTAGGCTTTAATGAGTATATCCTCTTTACGGTCACCAATGTCTTCAAGATAATCTTCAGTAATATAATCATCAGAATCAATAAATGCAATCCACTCTCCCTGAGCAAAATCTAAGCCCAGATTTCTAGCTGAACTTACACCACCATTCTCTTTATGAAAGACTCGTACACGAGAATCCTTCTCAGCATATTCATCACAAATGGTTGGAGAACTATCTTTTGAGCCATCATCTATAAGAAGTAGCTCAAAGTCCTTGTATTCCTGAGACAATATACTATTCACACATTGCCTCAACGTTTTCTCCGCATTATAAACAGGAACTATAATAGTCACCATCCGTCTATAACTATTCAAGTTTTACCATATACGACTAGGCAAGGAACAAGTCAAATCACTTCAAAGCATATCTTTGAAAGTTTTTTCAGTTTACCTTTCCTACAGAGTTCATTAGCTATAAATAGGATCTTCTCCTCGTTCACAACTAAATACAAGGGGGCGGAATGATTCTTCCACTTGTTAATTCTGTCCTCCATCGCTTGATAATCAAAATGATCAATTTCACCAGCAGCAAATGCTATTATTTTGTTGTTGTTTTTTATAAATGCAGAGTATACATTATTCGTATTAGGCATCTTTCGAGGTAAAAGGAGTTTCCATCCATGCGTAACGAGATAATTTGGTGCATACCAATTATCCCCCCAACTAAACATAGCAAGGTTGAAATTATCCTTATTGTCAATAGCTGCAAGTGCATCTGTCAGTTCATCCCTGACTCGGCACTTATAGTTATGAATATATAATGGATATACTATTCCACCTGTTAAAAGCATATACTCATCTGTCGTTGGAATAAGTTGACCAGCACCCAATCCTATACGAACTTGATGATTAGCAACATTGAAAGTCTTCATCGTAATAGAAGGCTGACAATTTGCCACCGATTCAGGATTATCATACCAGGGATAGTCTTTGACATCTATTTTAATCGATATGGTGAGATAAATAGCCAACATAAGAAAAACTGCTATTCCTACATCTCTATACCTTTTACAGATATCAAAGACTACTTGCCAACCGTAAACCGCCATTATCATCACAAAGGGTAATAAGTATAGCCAATGCTTAGTTGCTCCTGCATAATATCGGTATATATAATGTAACAACACCATTGGAACGACAGCTATAGCAATAGTAACCCATTGTCGTTTCTTATAACATACCCAAATACCAATAGGGATTAAGACAATATTAACAATAGTATAGAAAGTATAAATTGTGAATTTTACTTTTTCAACCAATCTTGGCTGAACATATTTATATGTGTCCATAGTTGCAGCAGGCAAAGCATCCAACAACCAATAGACGGATAAAGCAAACGTAATGACAACTATTGAAAATCCTACACTAAGTAACAACGCACGCTTCCAAGATTCTTTCCGGAAAATAAAAAGAAAAAGAATGGTTGGATACACAGAGATAATCTCCTCACGCATCAGAGGTGCAATACACGTTAGAACTAATGGCAAAAAAGTTTTGCCATTCAATATCAGATTCATAGCTGGCAAGAAGAAAGCCAAAGCAAAAATACTTGTATTTGGATACATGGCAATCGCATAGCTTTCTGGTAAAAAAAACAAAGCTATCAATGCCAATGACGAGCTACAACCCGTGATTCTCTTTACAAATATCATGCTCTGAATGACAACGAAATAGGAAGCTATTGCTGTCAATAGGCAATACCATTGCTCGCAAGTTAAAAAAGAGAAGATATAATGCATACTTGCTATCAGGATAACCGATAGAGGCTGCATATCATAGCGGTAACAATACAACGGCGGTAGCGAAAAACCATTATCACATAGCAAATTAGCTCCTGCTATGATATGCATTGCATCGGATTCGTAAGTTACCAAAGGGAATACGCCAATGCCAATCCATACACAAAAGCAGACAAACAAAAAAAGGAACCAATTATTATCAAACCACTTCATAAATAAAAATTTCATTACAATTAAACAATAACTCCTATCTCTTATTTTCAAAAAAACAATTCCAAATATACAAACGTATTTTATCAATAATAATAGACACACTAAATAATAATAATATGTATGCCATTATGCTCCAAACAGCCTTGTCACATTCATAATAAAAATAATCTATTACTCCTCTATAATAATGATTAAAGAAAAAGCCGTTGCAATGGAACAAATAAACAGCAAAACAGGATGAAGCAATCCAGTTAACGAATTTGTTTGAAAAAGATAGTTTACTAAAGAACAACAACAATGCTACTGACGCAATAATCACAAAAGGTGAAGCGTATGAGTATAACCTACCTTCAACAGTTATAGTATGGCCATGATATAATAAAACAAGATTACAGATACTCAACAAGATTGCGCATCCTAAATAGGCCAACAAAACCTTATTCCTATTCATGGTTGTCAAGATGCATGGATATAGTCGAAGATAACGCCCTAACAAATATAATCCAATAAATGAAAGACCAGTTGTTCCATTCATGGTAAAAGACACAGAAGCATCCATCAACCAACCATATACAGTATGAAAAGCATAATAAGATAGTAAGACTTTTAAAAAAAACTTTTGTGAAACACTTTCAACAAATAAGTTAAGTACTGGTGATAATAGAAATAGTATAATATATGACTTCACAAACCAATAATCACCATTTAAAAGAAAAATTCCCTTGATTCTATCAATTGTAAAAGCATCTGAAGGACGAAAAAAAGCAAAGATGACATAAAACCCAAAGGAAAAAAACAAAACTTGAAAACAAAGAGCAAGTAATTTACGATAGCTGAAACGAATACCGAACCAACCTGAGATCAGCACAAACACATCAACAGCCACAATAGAAAGGCTTTCTATAAGACATCGAAACATGGTAGAGTAAAAATCGTCATATATATCATCAGATGTCGGAGCATGGATACCTAAGAAATTAGCATGGAGTATCATGACAAACAGCATAGATACAATCCGTAACAATTCCATATTGGATTCTCGTTTCCTTTGTAACATTATCTTAACAGTTTTTATCTATAATTTTCGAACGATGGCATCAAAGCCTTATCCTTTAACAATTTGTCTTTGAATTTTAAACAAAAAGGATGGAAGATTTCTCCTTGCATTCCAGCCCATGGTAATGGATAATCTTCATTCTTTCCAAAAATGTCTTTGGCAGGATGTATTCTAAGAGCATCTGTATAAGCAATAAGTCTATTCTTCACCACTGTATGCCATTCAGCTGCAAGCAAGGTATGAGGTCGGCAAATGAAAGCACCATTCCCTATAAGATGACGCCAATGAATGTATAGGTCTTTCTTTAACTCCTCATTTTGAATACCATGGTTTGCTGCTCCCCAAAAACCAACTTCAGGATAACCGATCACGTATGCATTAGATTTATCCAATTTTTCAAAAGCATGAACCCAACTGTGGTAGAAGGTCTTGATATCAGCATACCCACCACCATAATGATACATAAAGTAGGAGCGTAAGTAATCTGATCGATGATTAAGAGATAGATATTGATAAGCCTCTGGAAGTGGATCATCTTGCTTAATATAATTAGGTAGATTCTTTGGCGTAATGAGTTTCACCTCAACCCCACATACCTCCTCCATTGATTTTATACCTTTCATTCGATTTGGCGTAATCTCATTATTACCTGTCCAGAATATATAAATCACTCTATTTACATGCGGTTCTAAATCATCCGAATACTCAAATTCACATGGCATATCTAGGAATGTGCCCTTATATCTTTTCGGATCATAATGATATGGAAGCGAAACAGAATAAAAATACGTCTGACATTGGCGGTAGTGCATCGCCAGCCATGTATAACTATTTCCAAATAAACAATGAAAATACTTTTTAATGTTATATGCCATCACTTTACGATTATCTTTGGCATTTTCCCTAATAGAAGAGGGAAATGCATATTCAGCCACGTTATAGGGTAATAGGTTACCAACAAAACCACACCCATTTCCAACCACGGTATTAAGTATGAAACAAATAATGTATTAGGTGGAGTTAGACCTATACGATGAAAGACTGGTAATATAAAAAAATCAAGTGGCATGTGCAATGTTAAAATCAATAAAGTCCCTATACTAAAGACTTCCGCTAATCTACTTTGGGGTAATTTAGAACAAAAACCAAACAAAGCCAAAGATCCGCAGATTGCATTTATATAAAAAACCATAAATGTTGGTCCACATTGGTAATTCATCATATCAAATCGGGGAGAAATCAAGGTTATTATAACATATAAGACAAAACTTAATAAGATTATCAATGGATGAATCTTTGATACATCAAACTTAAGATCCTTTACAATATAGCCTGTAATAAAAAAAGGCAAAGCATAAATTCCATAATACAGTTTAACGTCTTTAATAGAGATATAATCCCAAATCATGGGTTCTATCGTTAACCATAATAGTAACACAGCTAATGTGACATATCTATATTTCAAGGTTAATGAAAACCATTTGATGTCGCCACATAAAAAGCGTGCAACAATCAATGCCACAATAAACCAAATCCAAAATAGCTCAATAATCCCATATGGATTAGAAGAATTCCTAAGAATAAACTGCTCCAACACACGATGCCAAAAGTGCCCTAAATCCAGTTGATAATTCCAATATCCATTCTGAATACAATCCTGAATGATATGTACCCCAAAGATTATTGCCGTGTAAAACATTATTGGAACAACAAATGAAATAAAGGTTCTCCAGGCACCATGCCTATGATACAAAAAACCACTTATTATGAAAAAAGCAGGCATATGACATCCATAAATGAGCATTCTCTGCGTTTCAGGCGAATTAAAATGTCCTACACAAACAAGAGCTATCAAAATAGCTTTTGCCCAGTCAATCCAAAATACTCTTGCCGATGATTCTTTCATATTCATTTCATAAATACCATTATCTTAATTTTATAAGATATCGTTTAATCTCTTTCAACACATAATCTTGATATGTTTCGTCATGACTTATAGTTAACATAAAAACATATATACCCGTAGACAACAATCCTCCAAATACAATTTGAAATATATAAGGAATCGGAGCATAATTCATAAGGAAAGAAGGAATTGCAGCAATAGCAGAAAGCAAAATATAAATACTGAAATCTGCCCATTGGGCTTTAAAACCATAGTCAAAGATTTTTTTTGTGAAATAAATATTTATGAATACAGCTATAAAGCCGTAAATAGATGCTGAGATACATATTCCAATAACGCCGAATGGTATTGCAGAAAGTAATATCGACATACTTACAATTCTCTTAACAATCTCAGATTTTAGAACAATATCACTCCTACCTTTAACATTAAATATATTGCAATTGATATTACAAATATGATCAAACATCAAACCAAAACAAATAATCTGCATAAAAATTACAGCCCCTTCCCATTTAGAACCATATAAGAAAAGGGTTATAGGTTTTGCCAATGCTGCATAAACAAACATAAGAAAGAAGATAACCAGCGAGGTGACTTTAATATACACTCTATATGCATGGATTAAGCGTTCTTCATCATCTTGAATTTGCGAAAGGATCGGGAATGTAACCGTACTTAAAATCGCTGTAAGATTTGAAGATAGTAATTTTGCATTTCCGGTTCCTTTATTAAATAAGCCCAAATCACGTGTGGTATAAAATTTCCCTATAACAAAAGTATGGGCATTGAAATAAATCTGACTAATCAGTGATGCACCTAATAGTTTACTGCCATATGCAAACAACTCATTGAATGAAGTTCTGGAAAAAATAAAATGTGGTCTCCATTTAGAATGAAGCCATAGTAATACTGAATAAAAAAAACTTTGAGATAAGCCCTGATATACTAATGACCAGACACCATAACCCTTATATGCCATTACAATGCCTACAACACCTGACACCAATGTACTAACTACGTTAACTATAGCTATTGTACGAAAATCTAGATACTTTCTGTAAAGTGTTCCTTGTACAGCAGTCAAAGATCCAATAAGGATACTGATAGCCGTAACCTTAATAATATCCTTCAATATTGGAATATTGAAAAAATCTGCTAAAAGCGGGGAAGTAAAAAAAAACAAAAGGTAAAAAAAAACGCCTAAAACAGCATTGAACCAAAAAACGGTAGAACAATCAATTTCTGTAACTTCTTTTTTTTGTATTAAAGCATTGGAAAAACCACTGTCGACAAAAGTATTAGCAATAGCAAAGAAAATTGTATATACCCCTAAAACTCCAAAATCAGAAGGAGATAGAAGGCGTGCTAATATAACGCCAAAAACAAAGCTAAGGCCAACCACAGAAAAACGTCCCAAGCTTTGCCATTTTAAACTGGTAATTGTCTTCTCTTTTAATTCAGACATTCTACTTGTTTCTATTATTCTCCAAAATCATAAGTTCTTCATATTGGCATTGATTTTCCTAAAGTCACTCAATGCCTTCCATCCTATCTTAAAGATTTTTCTGAAATTGATGGAGTTAACGCCACCCTGACGGGGTTTGAAGGTAATGACTTTATAAGTGACCTTTTCATGAAAACGCTTAAAACAGGCTGCCAGCACAGCGTTGGGAAGATTAAAATCCACAGGCATAACGGAGAGGTATTTTTCCACTACAGTTGATTTCATCAGCCTAAAGGGGGCGTTGGCATCTGGCACCAAAGCACCAAAGAAAACCCAACAGAAGCAACGAAGTACATTTTCCACCATCTTGCGGTCATTGCCGTCACCACGCACAGTACGATTCCCCATTACACAATCGTATTCCTTACTTGCTTCCAGAAATTCCCAGAACTCATCAGGATTGGTCTGACCGTCACTATCTGTTTGGAAAATGAAATCGGCACCATGCTCGATAGCATACCGATAAAGATAAAGAACGGTGGGCCCATGGCCTGAGTTAGGTTTGTCGAGAGGAATGAACTGTGGATACTTTGACTGCAGAGCTAACATCTTTGCATAGGTTTCATCTTTACTACCATCGTTTGCAATGACTAAGCGACAGTCAGCCCCAGTTTTTTCGACAACGGGATACCACTGTTTGATAGTGGTCTCGATATTATCTGCCTCATTATAAGCAGGCATCACAAAAAAAATCTTACTCATTTTCATCAATTTTTTTGAAGGTTATAAATTTGTTGATAAGAAATTGCATAAACACTACCAAAATAATGGACAGAAGTTTTGAAACAATGGTGTCTAAGACCAGCAAATCTATGCATACATATAAAATGAGGTTGCTCATAAGCATCCCACATATACCGACGGTAAAAAACAATGCAAAGCGCTTAAGCGCTCTGTCTGTCACTTTGAAGTTATATTTTCGGTTCAATGTGAAACTTGTGGCTATACCTACAATCACACTAATGCAGTTAGCAACAAGATAGTTCATCCCAACAGACCTAACCAATAGGGTATAGACACAGAAATCCAAACCAGAAGAAAAACACCCGATGATGCCATAAAGAATTAGGTTGTGGAATCTTGAACAAAAAGATTTGATAAATGTTGAAAATGTCATAATGAAAAATCTAATGAATAATTAGCCCAAAATACTATCTATGATATTCTCACATGCGGTTTTTCCATTAGGAGCATATAAAAAGTCTCGTAAGAATCGCTCACGCTGCTCATGCAAAGGGTCAACATCATGAATAACATTCTTGACAAACAATTCTATTTCATCCGTATTACGTCCTTTATAATATTGTTCATAGCAAGAATTACCAAAAACATTGAACGAATGTTCTTTTCCATTATCTATATACATGCATGGCTTATTCACATAAAGATATTCTGCTATAAATGATATACAATCATGGATAATTGCATCTGACTGTTTGAACAACATTGAATATTTTCCTTCTTCTAGTTGACAATTATCACTATTTGCCCAATATGACCAATAATCATTAGTTCGTTCTTCACCCCATATATAATATAATTTCTGCTTCAAAGCGGGATGCGGCTTAAAAGCCCATTGGACACTATCCTTGTATTTCTTTGAGAGATCAACCATTTCTTGACAAATACTAAGGAAATTACCATACGCCACTACCTCTTTTCCCATGCCTATTGTATGGTGAGGAGCCCAAATAATACGCTTTACTTGGGTGGGCTGTTTTTTCCATATTTCTTTGCAATTATTATCGTTTGTCAGCAATTCATCTGCTATCGGAGAACCAGTAAAAACCAAATTTTTTGCATGATTACTCATAATGGTTTTTGCACATTCTATTATCAAGGGACTTTCCACAAACCATTTCCAGCAAATGTTTTGATATGGACTATTATAAAAATATTTCTCCTTACCCATAATAAAGAAATAACTTGAATAACAATAGAGCATACTGTGTAATTCCGTAAAGGTAATGTAGCTATTCGTTCCACTATGACCTTCCTGATAAAAAACAATATCTGGATTTATCCTATCCTGAATGTCAGCTGCTAATCTTAATTCAGTGTAGCTATACTTTTTCTCTTCCAAATATTGCAATAAGTCTCTTAATTTTTCTGCTTCCATGGTTGGATAGTCAACAACACCTAATGCAACTCCTATAATTGGTTCAAAACGAGGATGTGAAAGCATTGATAAATACAATGATTCTGTCTTCCATTTTGGCAATTGACTTATCACAAATAGCACCCTGATTATATCTTTTTTTCTTATCCTTTCAACTAGCTTTGGTATATCATTTTTAAACTCATTTAATGATAAACGGTTTTCAATTGCAAGAGGGACATGCAACAACTTACGTATGAGTTTCAATTTCCAATTCATATACCAAAATATCTACATTAAAGATTAATGATTTTATTTATTTCTCCACCTTCAACCCATTTAAGAGCGTTCTCGTAGTCTTCATTTGTATCAAACTCTATCCACCCATTAATAAAATGAACAGCTTTCACGGTTTTTCCCGCTTCAATAATTGCATTTAACAGGTCTGTCATGTATGCCTTCCTCACTGTCTTTCCAGACTGCTGCCAAGGTTGATCCAATGGTAGCTTATAAGCCTCGTTCATTATATCCAATATGAACCGTAAGCCCTGTTTGGAAAATTTTAAAAGACCAATATAACGAGCATCTATGTCATCTATATTTGGATTTTCCAGTCCTAATTCTACAATGCAATCATTATTATCTATTGAAAGACTCTCTGTATCAAAATCGGTTCTTCCATATCGCATTTGCCAATATATCTTCCAATTATCATCAACACCACAAGCAAAGTCTGCTTCGGCAAGCATCATTCTATTAAGCAATCGCTTCTCAAAAAGGATGTCTGAATAACTAACGATGATATCATCATCAAACTCATGTTTAGCACAGAGGAGGGATTCAACCATGTTGGTATTGGCAAAATCCTTATTTGTATAATACTTAACTCCTTCATATTGTATCTTATCAGCAGCGAAACCACGTACAACGATAATGTCATTGATTCCACATTTTCGATACATTTCAATCTGACGTTCGATAATCGTCTTACCCATAAAGCTAAGCATCCCTTTGGGGAGGTTCTCTGTGTACTTTTTAAGTCTGGTTCCTTGACCAGCGGCTAAAATAATTGCTTTCATATTATCCAATTAGTGATTTAATCATATATATATCATCATTTGTAAATGGCATTTCTCGTTCTGGATGCCACATAGTACCTAAAAGTTTGAAATCATTATGCCGAATTGCTTTGATAACCCCATCATCGCTCTTTGCTAAGATTTCGATATCTGGAGATTTAATTATTAAACAACCTTGATTGTGATAACTATTCACCTCACGATTAAAATCTCCTAAGAATTTGTCGATAACACCTTTGACATTCATTCGTACTGCCACATGTCCAGTAACCGTAACCAAATCCTCGTTGAAATAATCAAGAATAGATTGCATACCTCTACAGAATCCATATAAAGGAATATTCTTTGAAATAGCTAATTCTATATATGCTCTATCTGTTGCATCACGTTCGGGAGCATTGCCACCATATTTTACAAGGCTATTTCCTCCTGTCAAGAAAATTCCAGCAGGTTTTATTGTATCAATGATATCTGACGATAATGCTGGATCGTTAGGAACAGGCAATGGAAGATAGCCACAGGCACAGATAAAGCTTGCTATACGCTGATCTACACAATCGCGACGTTCATTATAGCTCTCAATCACTTCAACCCTTTGGGTAAAAACTATTATTTTCATTAATTATCCGATTTAATAATTCCATGTTTACAGTCAAGAGAAATACGTTTGCAGCCTGAGACGAATGAATAAATCTTGCCACCACATCCAATGGCGGCAGGAATTCCAAACTCTGCACAACGAATAGCCATATGAGAAGCTACACCACCATATTTTGTGATAAGACCAGCTATTCTCTTAGCAAAAATCCAATCATATCCAGGGTCCGCTTTTTCTATGACTACAATTTTACCTTCTATATCACACATTTCTTGAGTATCAAGAGTTACCACTTCACCTTTTATCATTTTTTCAGTGATGAAATTTGGACGTGAATTAAGAACCTGAATGAAATCAATGTCGCTTACCGTCGAAATGACATTGGGAAGGATTACTTGTGAGAATTCCAGAAAACTCTGTTTACGAACAGGTAAAAGTTCTGCAAGGTATTCACGCATACTTTCTTTCTCATTATAGAGAGAAAAGGATTGTATCTCTGTTATATCAAAAAAGGACATTTCTGCACGTGTAAAACCAAGTATTTCTCCAACCTTAGCAACCATTTCAATAACAAGGCTTAGAGATTTAGTAAAAATAAACTTAAAGAATTCGCGTTGTTCAAGACTAAGCCTCATAAAAGAAAGAATCTGATTATAATCAATCCTTAGCCCAGAATCATTAATGGCATTAATCACACCTTGCTTACATATAGTTGGCAATTCAATTTGAGTAATCTGACTCTCAATTATTCTATGGCCATCAGCTATACGACCACCAAAATCCATTTGATCATATCTTGGGGTACGTATGTCGTATGTTCCTGCACGCAAATGGCCGTATTTTTCATTAAAATGCTGTTCTGAGTACTCCCCAGAAATAAAGCATGAGAAATCATGTTCAAACTGAGTTGCGACAGTTTCCACAGTGGACATAAATGCATCATAACTATTGGCTTTCCAATAACCTTGATGTATAAGAGAATTTGCCAAAGATTTTGCGATAAAAGCATAACGAGCTTGACGAGAGAATTGAGGCGTACCATATCGCTTAATTGAAGTGAGAAGAGATGTAATTAGATCTGTTATCTTGTAAACCTTATTCGCATGTTGTAATCCCCTTTCTATTTCTTTTCTTGCCGATTCAAGTATATCAAGACTTTCTTTGTCTTCTTCCAGAATACTTGAATAGTTAAGAATACTATCTTCTGTCAGTTTAAAGAGTGATTCTCTAACTTGTGATACTTCTGATTGTGTAAAGCCATGATTCAGCAACTCTTTTATACGTTCATCTGTTTGGAAATCAAAACAGCTATATACTATTTCGAACTCAATCTTGTCATGGGCTGAGAAATCATTCTTTAACTTTTCGCAATAAAAAGCGCATAACTTTTTAGCCAAACTGTCCCCTAGCGACGATGGAATTAGGCTCATAAAAGAATTCTCTAAACTGATAAATGGTTTATTACCAAATTTATACATCAAATCAGAGCTTACTTTTCGATAACCCATCGGAACAAGACCATCATTCCATGCACGATGAGTAATGATGTCACGGTAAAGAGAATAATCCAAATTGTGTGGATTGTCTCCTATAATCTCTGCAGGATTCCAGAAAGCCATATCTGACAGAATACTATTCCCGGTCCGTTCCACATATTTGGTATATTTTGTCATAATAGAATTTTTCCTGTCTAGAATTCTTTGAATCGTGTTATTACGTCCAAATTTATAACTAGCAGCAAGAGGCCGAACTTGGAAAATCACTACAGAATCATCCTTTTTAACAGCAAATTCTATATCAAGCAACATTCCTTTTAGAATTACTTCTAATTCGTGAATCGCAATAAATAAAGATTGCCATTGCTTAGGTACACATTCAATAGCTGAATCTTGGGCAATCCATATGGTACTTCCACCTCTTCCGCTGGTCACCTTGTCAGTAGAACCAGTATCATCATAATTAATAACATAATAAGGACGGTTACGTTGAATGTCTCTTGTAAAACACACTCCACTATATTTGACATCAACCGTTTGGGATTGAACAAGTATTTGCTCTTTGTCATCAATGATCCCATCTTTATTATAGGAATTGTATACATCTTGTAAAGCTTGTAAAACTTCGGCTTGATTATTAGCGTTTACACCAAGAATACTTTCATAATGCCCCGCATTAGAAGATTCAAATCCATCTTCGCCAACAGAAGAACTCCTAACAACAATCTTTCGATTGCCGAAGACACTGTGTATCTCTTCAAAAACTCTTTGAGGCTCATTCTTTACACTACCGACTTCAATTATTTTTAGTGGTTCTATCATAGAATGACATACTCTTTCTTGTAATATCTGCAATGTGTTGGCCTTTGTTGATATAACATCAGGATGACGCTCCGATTGTTCTATACGTGTATTTAAGGCATCCAATATTTTCATAGGAGAAAGTTTTGCATAATAATCTAATGACACCACTCTTCCTCCTATACTTTTCAAATATTCATGTGCAGAAATAGATGTTATATCATCTCCACGGAAAAGAGTAATTGTAGCATCAGGATAAATATGATGCAACTTTTTTAAATTATCTGTTGGATCAAGTGTATCTTGAGGCATAACCCAATCTACACAGGAAATGCTTTTTAAAACTGATCTTCTTTCCTGTTCATTAGATACTATATTTCCCAACCATCCTTTTGCTGCCGCATCGGATAGTAACCCCACAACATGTAAGTCTGAATCTTTTGCCGCTTTTTGCAATGCTTTTAAATGACCATAATGGAACAAGTCCAATACCCCATAACTGTATGATATGTTCATAAGACTAACTAAATATAGAAATCAAGTCAAAAAAATAAAAAGTTTAATTACAATAATGTCTGTAATTTTTGTAAAATAGTACACGATGCGAGGGATTAGGTTTCTGGTATCAAAAATAGACCTTTCGCTTTATTTCCCTATAGGGGGATGAAGCCTCTCCCTAACCCACGGAACTGTTCCAAAGATTTAGAACCTTCTCGATGATTGGTGCCATGTCGTAGTATTTATACTCGGCTAGGCGACCGCCAAAGATTACACTGGATTCCTGGGCGGCGAGCAGGCGGTATTTATCGGCCATGGCATTGTTGCGGTTGTCGTTCACAGGATAGTAGGGCACCATTCCTTCCTTGTACTCGGTGCTGTATTCCTCGCTGACAACGGTGTTACATCTATAATTGCCATCTTAAAACTTTCATGTTCTACTAAGGCGACAGAAGGGTGACAGAGGACTTCAGGTTCCTGTCTATGGCTTAACGTACCACCTTCCTACCATTCACGATGTATATTCCCTTGTGGTTTGTCCGACTGCTGACTCTTTGACCATTCAAGTTGTAAACAGAGGGAGGGGTTTCGGGATCGTCTTGCTCAACCTTATCGATGGCTGTGGCGATGGATGACTTGACAGTGAGAACGCAAGAGGCTGATACGTTACTGCCGTCTGCCGCTGTTGCGGTGATGGTGCTGGAACCTGGGGTTAAAGCTGTGACTAATCCACTGGTGTTGACTGTTGCAACACTGGTGTTTGAACTCTTCCACGTGACATTCTTGTTTGCCGCATTGGAAGGTGCTACGGTTGCGGTTAACTGATGGGTATCGCCTGTATTCAGTGAAAGACTTGTGTTATTGAGCGTGATACTGCTCACCATGATGGGGGTTACGGTGACCTTACAGGTGGCTTTCACGCCATTATCGGCTTTACAGGTGATCGTGGCGGTTCCTACTGCTTTAGCTGTGATCTTTCCTGAGGAATTAACTGTTACGACATTCTTGTTACTTGAGCTCCATGTAAAGGTTGTTATGGCACTACTGGGGGTAACAGTAGGACTGAACGTATATGTGGCTCCTACTTTCAATGATTTGGTAGAGGGAATGGATATGGACTTTACTTGAACAACTGTAATGGTGTAGGTGATGGTCTTTTTTGAATGGAGCTGGGTTCCTGCTCCCTTGATGAGATAACTACATGAGGCTGTGAGGGTAAAGGTTCCTTCTTGCAATGGTTTTACTTTAAACTTGTAATAATATCCGTTCTCGGGCGCGCTAAAGGGGGTGATCTTGTCGCCTCGGGTGATCTCAAAGGCTGAGACGTCGCCTGACAAGCTGGTACTGCTCGAGGTGATATGTTGGTCTTGAATACCAAGGCTACCTTTGGGGTCGAGCGTGTACGTGGAATTCAACTGCATTGTCCTCTTATCCGTTTTATTGGTATATGGATCATTGGGAGGAGTCTGTGCATGGGAGCATATGCTACAAACCATGCACGCTAGTAATACTACAAATAATCTTTTCATAACTGTGTTTGTTAATTGAGTTAATATGATAATTTAGGTATGGGGTCGCCTGCGGCGAAAGAGCGCACACAGATCGCACAGATCTCACAGAATTATCAAGTTGAAAATTGATAGTTAACTTTGTTGACTTTTGTCACGACTCGGCCAATCATGCAAGCAAGTTGGCTCTCGCTGCTCCAAAAGATTGAAAATTATATTTCGCACACAGATCTCACAGATCTCACAGATTTTTAATTACCTGTTTTATATAGCCCATATCTGTGGGATGGTTAAGATCTGTGTGAGGTTAAAAATATCTTCTGGGGGAGAGTTAAAGAACTATTCGATGGATTCCTTCCTTCATGTCATACTCACCGAAGTTAGCTAGAAGACCTACATGCTTATTCATCAACTTCAAATACGTTTTAATTTGCTTGAAGAATACTGGTTTAAGCTCTTCTACTATAAACCTCCCATACTGCACCACGTATTATATATGTCAGTTCGTTATCTGTCATGATACTGTTTTATATTTACGCACACAGATCGCACAGATCTCACAGATTTTTGATTACCTGCTTTATATAGCCTATATCTGTGGGATGGTTAAGATCTGTGTGAGGTTAAAAATATTTTGTGGGGGATGATTATAGTGGTAGGGTGAGGACTTTTTCGATGATGGGGGCCATGTCGTAGTACTTGTACTCGGCGAGGCGACCGCCGAAGAGGACAACCCCTCCCCTGCCCTCCCCAATAGGAAGGGAGCTAAGATCCTCAGGAAACATAACACCTTCTTGGTGAGCTAACTTTCGGTAGGCTTCCACCAAAGCATTATTCGAGTCGTTGTTCACGGGGTAGTAAGGCTCCATGCCGTCTTTGTACTCGGTGCTGTACTCTTCGCTGATGACGGTCTTGGGACAGTCGTAGACTTCCTGACCAAACATCTCGAAGTGCTTATGCTCGATAACACGGGTATAAGGCTCGTCATGGCTTGTGTAGTTAACTACGGCGTTGCCTTGGTAGTTGGGGGTGTTTTCAACACGAGTCTTGAAGGAGACGGTGCGCCAATCGAGCCTGCCGAGACGATAGCCAAAATACTGATCCAACTGACCTGTGAACACGAGATTGCCAGCAATCTCTTTCCATGTTTCTTTTATAGAACGCGAACTACCACAAATTGCACGCAAATAATCGTAAATTTCTTTTCCCCCCGACCACGAATCAGACGAATCTAACGAATTGAAGAAATCCACGCCCGTCAATGTGTCAACTCCTTCAAGGAGTCCATCGATGAGTTTGTTGTAACCACCGATGGGGATGCCTTGGTACTTGTCATTGAAGTAGTTGTTGTCGAAGACAAGGCGGACGGGCAGGCGCTTGATGATGAAAGCCGGAAGGTCGGTGCATTTCCTGCCCCACTGCTTCTCAGTGTATTCCTTAATGAGTTTCTCGTAGATGTCCTTGCCAATCAGCACTTGTGCCTGCTCTTCGAGATTGCGGGGCTCAGTAACACCATCAGCCTTCATCTTGGCAATGGCCTCGGCCTTCTGCTCTTCTATCTTGGCCTTGGCCTCTTCGGGCGTGGTGACACCCCACATCTGATAGAAGGTGTTCATATTGAAGGGCAGGTTGTAGAGTTTACCCTTATAATTGGCCACAGGACTGTTGGTGTAGCGGTTGAACTCTACAATAGAGTTAACAAAGTCCCACACTTCCTTGTTGGAGGTATGGAAGATATGGGCACCGTACTTATGCACGTTAATACCCTCGATGTTCTCGCAATAGACGTTACCACCAAGGTGGGGACGTTTGTCAATGACGAGACATTTCTTGCCAGCCTGACGGGCTTT
>OCTX012271583.1_pt1 | contig 29960 bp, 23 predicted proteins | sample 1539691 | NCBI WGS metagenome assembly OCTX01 (sample SAMN02144231, study PRJEB22623) | gut metagenome | biome: sheep rumen | host: Ovis aries | place: New Zealand
ATTTAATCATTATCTGATTCAGAACGACTATCCAAATCCAAGAAATTAAAACGGTTCGTTTCTTTTTACCCAAGTGCTTCACATAAGAAAGCACTCGCTTCTTGTACTACTTCTGTCTATGTAAATCTTTCAAAGAACTCTTTCCTTTTGCCGCACTCGAAACACCGTTTCTCGTTTAGCGGGTGCAAAGGTACGAAGATTTTCCGAACCAACAAAACTTTTCGGAAGAAAAATTGCATTTTAGATGCATTTTTATCACACTCTTGACGAATATCAAGACGCATTCAGGCCTACACCTTATTATATATTATGCGCGAGGAAAAGTATGAAACTTTGCGCTGCCTTCTTAGCCTCCAAAACACCTTTCTTAGTTAATTTCTGATAAAAAGACGGCTATTGACAGAAAAATGCGTACCTTTGCATCTTATTAATATAAGAATCAAAAGAAGTATGTCGACTATACTACATATAGAAACCAGTACGGACGTTTGCTCTGTAGCCGTTTCAGAAGACTCGCAGGTCATTTTCCATCAGGAAGACCACAGCGGTCCGAATCATGCGGAACGGCTGGGCACCATGGTTGACGAAGCACTTTCTTTTACCGACAACCATGCCATTCCATTCGATGCCGTAGCCGTCAGTTGCGGGCCTGGCTCGTATACAGGGCTGCGTATCGGCGTATCAATGGCCAAGGGCATCTGTTATGGTCGGGATTTAAAACTGATAGCCGTACCAACGCTCGAACTCCTTTGCGTGCCCATATTGCTCCGTGAGATTTCTGAGGAAGACGCGCTGCTATGCCCGATGCTCGATGCCAGGAGGATGGAGGTCTATGCCGGCATTTATGATCGCGGATTGAGAGCTGTCAGAGAAATCAGAGCAGACATCGTAGACGAGAACACCTACAAGGAGTATCTTGACGAGCACCCCGTGTATTTCTTTGGCAACGGAGCCAAGAAATGCATAAGCACGATAAACCATCCGAATGCACATCTGATAGACGAAATTGAGCCGCTGGCAAAATGGATGCAACCTCTGGCAGAAAAGCGCTATCTGAACGAGCAGTTCGAAGATGTGGCCTATTTCGTGCCCTACTACTTGAAAGATTTCGTAGCCAAATTACCCAAGAAATTATTGTAACGATATGAATATAAAAGGATTAGACTACAACACGCAACGTGAGAAACTTGTGATGCCGGAATACGGACGTGAGATCCAGAAGATGGTAGATCATGCCATTGGCCTACAAGACAAGCAGGAGCGACAGCTTTGTGCCCAAGCCATCGTTAAGATGATGGAGACAAAGGTACCCCAACTAAAGAACAATGCCGATTACCGTCAGACATTATGGGACCATCTGTATCTGATGAGCCATAAGCAGCTCGACATCGACTGGCCCTTTGACGTAGCTGCTGCCGAGAAGATTCACAATAAGCCCAAGCCCATCCCCCTACCAAAAGAAGGTATGAAACTCCGCCATTACGGCAAACTGATCGAGGAATTGTTTGAGAAGCTGAAGACGATGCCTGCCGGAGAGGAGCGCGATGCCCTCACCTATTACACAGCCAATCAGATGAAGCGCGACCTTATTACATGGGGGCATGGTTCTGCTGAGGACGAACGAGTGGCCAGCGACCTGGCATATTACACTGACGGTGTGATACAAATCGACCTGAATACATTTAGGTTCGAGAAACAGATCATCACAGACGACAGCAAGAAGAACAAGAAAAAGAAATAAACCAGAATGGCATCATTCATCATCGAAGGCGGACATCTGCTAAGCGGCACAATTATCCCTCAGGGCGCAAAGAATGAAGCCTTGCAGGTTATCTGTGCCTCGTTACTGACAAAAGAGGAAGTAACGATTCACAACATTCCTGATATCCGTGATGTCAACAATCTGATCCAATTGCTCAGGGACATCGGCGTGAAAGTACAGCGGTTAAGTCCCAACGACTACACTTTTCAGGCTGACGACCTGAATCTCAAATACCTTGAGAGCGACGAGTTCGTCAATTGCTGTGCTGAACTTCGGGGCAGTGTTTTGATGATCGGACCTCTGCTGGCAAGAATGGGCAAGGCCGTAATAGCCCAACCCGGTGGTGATAAGATTGGAAGACGTCGTCTCGACACCCATTTCCTTGGATTCGAGAAACTCGGTGCCAAGTTCAACCGCATCGAAGGCAGGAATGTATACGAGATTGCCGCCAAACGGCTCAAGGGTTCCTATATGCTACTCGACGAGGCTTCAGTGACTGGAACTGCCAACATCATTATGGCAGCCGTCTTTGCCAAAGGCACGACCACCATCTACAATGCTGCCTGCGAACCCTACGTACAGCAGCTCTGTCATCTGCTTAACCAGATGGGTGCTCAGATTAGCGGCATCGGTTCTAACCTACTGACAATCAACGGCGTGGAAATCATGCATGGCGGTGAGCACAAGATACTGCCTGATATGATTGAAGTGGGATCTTTCATCGGTATGGCAGCGATGTGTGGCGATGGCATCCGTATTAAGGATGTCTCCATCAGCAACCTCGGCATCATTCCTGACGCGTTCCGCAAACTGGGTGTGAAGATAAAAGTTGATGGTGACGACCTCTTCATTCCACGACAGAAGCATTACGAGATACAGTCGTTCATCGACGGTACGATCATGACGCTCGCCGATGCCCCATGGCCAGGACTGACTCCCGACCTCCTGTCCGTACTCATCGTGGTGGCTTCTCAGGCACGAGGCTCTGTGCTGTTCCACCAGAAGATGTTTGAGAGCCGTCTGTTCTTCGTCGATAAGCTCATCGACATGGGTGCACAGATTATTCTCTGCGACCCGCATCGCGCCGTTGTCATAGGCCATGACCGCAAGATTACCCTTCGCGGAGGCCGTATGTCGAGTCCTGATATCCGAGCTGGTATCGCCCTGCTGATTGCAGCCATGAGTGCCAAAGGAACTAGCCGTATCGACAACATTGAGCAGATAGACCGCGGTTACGAGCATATCGAGGAGAGGCTCAATGCCCTGGGCGCTAAAATTAACAGAGCATGATTAGAAGAGAAGAGGTCTATAAGATTGGCAAACTGGGAAAGACCCACGGCGTCAAAGGAGAAGTTTCGTTTCTCTTTGACGATGATGTGTTCGACCGTATGGATGCCGACTACCTCATTCTCGACATCGACGGCATCCTCGTACCTTTCTTTATTGAGGAATACCGGTTCAAGACCGATAGCAACGCGCTCATGAAGTTCGACGGTATCGACTCTCAGGAACGTGCCCGGGAACTGACGGGGTGCGATGTGTATTTCAAAAGAGACCAGTCCGACGAAGACAACGAGCACATTTCATGGGCAGAGATCATTGGCTACAAACTGACAGATGCCGAAACGGGGGCAGATATTGGCACGATAGCTGCTGTTGACGATTCAACGATCAACATCCTGTTCGAGCTCGAAGACGGCAAGCTGATTCCTGCCTCAGAGGAACTGATTACCAATGTAGATACAAAGAAACATCAAATAGAAATCAATCTGCCGGAAGGCATTCTAGAATTATGAAGAAACAAATAGCTATTCTCGGCTCTACGGGGTCGATAGGGACACAAGCCCTTGAGGTTATTGAGGAACATAGTGACTTGTATGAGGTCTATTGCCTGACCGCCAACAATAAAGTGGAACTGCTGGCAGAGCAAGCACACAAGTTCAAGCCTGCTGCCATTGTAATTGCCAACGAGCAGCGTTACGACGAACTGAAATCGCTGATGAGCGATATGCCCGAGGTTAAGGTGTATGCTGGTGCCAAGGCGCTCGACGAGATTGTCGAGGCTGGCCCCATCAACATGGTACTCACCGCGATGGTCGGCTTTGCAGGGCTTAACCCCACCATCCATGCCATCAAGGCTGGCAAGACTATCTGTCTGGCAAATAAGGAGACACTTGTGGTAGCTGGTGAACTGATCCTCCAACTGGCTCAGCAGTATCACACACCGATCCTGCCCGTCGACAGCGAGCATTCTGCCATCTTCCAGAGTCTTGTAGGCGAAGATCAGAACCCCATTGAGAAGATTCTGCTTACGGCCTCTGGCGGTCCGTTCCGTCTGAAATCAATGGAGGAGATCGCTCACGTGACGAAGGCTGATGCCCTGAGGCACCCCACATGGGATATGGGTGCCAAGATCACCATTGACTCTGCTTCGATGATGAACAAGGGTTTCGAGGTCATTGAGGCCAAGTGGCTTTTTGGCGTCGATGCCAAGCAAATTCAGGTTCTGGTTCACCCGCAGTCGATTGTACACAGCGCCGTACAGTTCCAGGATGGTTCTGTCAAAGCACAGCTCGGCGTACCCGATATGCGTCTGCCTATACAGTATGCCTTCTCATTCCCACAGCGTCTGCACCTAAGCGGTGAACGGCTCGACCTTTTCAAGGCCCAGCATCTGGATTTCTTCGAGCCCGACTTGAATAAATTCCGCTGTCTGGCACTAGCCTTCGAGGCTATCGACAGGGGCGGCAACATGCCTTGCATCGTCAATGCGGCCAACGAGATCGTGAACCGCGGATTCCTTGAGGACAAGTGCGGTTTCCTTGAGATGGGCGACATTATCGCTGAGACCATGCAGCGCGCCACATTTGACAAGAACCCCAGCTACGACACCTATATTGCGACTGATGCAGAGGCACGCCGCATCGCAGCTGAACTGATGAAAAAGTAAAAGTGTAAATAAGGTAAAAAGATTATGGATATATTTATGATTCGTCTGTTGCAGTTTATGCTTGCAATCGGACTTCTGGTGCTGCTCCATGAAGGGGGCCATTTCTTCTTTTCTAAGCTTTTCGGCGTGCGTGTCGAGAAGTTCTATCTGTTTTTCGACCCGAGCATCTGGAAATGGGATGGCAGTCTCTTCAAATGGAAGCCAAAGAACAGCGATACCCAGTATGGTGTAGGCTGGCTGCCTTTGGGCGGCTATTGTAAGATAGCAGGTATGATCGACGAGAGTTTCGATACCGAGCAGATGAAGCAGCCTGAGCAGCCTTGGGAATTTCGTGCAAAGCCAGCTTGGCAACGACTGCTGATCATGATAGGCGGCGTACTAGTCAATTTCCTGCTCGCCCTGTTTATCTACTCGATGATCCTTTTCCATTGGGGCGATACTTATATCCCCGTGAAGAATATGACCTACGGTATGAAGTTCAATACCGAGGCTAAGCAATACGGCTTTAAGGACGGCGATATCCTCGTTGGTACCGACAAGGGCGAGTTCAAGGATTTCTCTGCCGATCTGTATCGCGACCTCAGCGAGGCCCGTCGCGTCGACCTCATCCGCGGTGGCAAGGCCATGAGTCTGAATCTGCCTGGGGATATCAATCTCCTGGGGATGCTAAAGGCTGAACCCTCGTTTGTACGTCCCCTGATTCCTGCCGAAGTCGACAGCGTGATGGCTGATACGCCCGCAGCTAAGATTGGTCTGCAGAAAGGATACCGTCTTGTTGCCATCAATGGTAATGCCGTCGACAGTTATAACGAGTTTACCGACCAGCTTGGCATTCTGGAAGATATGATGACCGCGGCCAAGACCTCTGCCGACAGTCTGAAGGTACGTACGACCACCATCGTCTATGAGCGCGAAGGCCTCGTTATGAACGGTGCCGATGAGAAAACGGCAGAGAAGGCCATGATCCGCGATACAGCCAACGTCATCCTGACGCCAGAGCTCAAACTGGGTTTCTTCGTCAAGAGCCTTGCGGGTATCTATGAGCCCGTCACGAAGGAATATGGTTTCCTTGAGAGTTTCCCTGCAGGCATTAAGTACGGTTGGAACGTGCTGGCGGGCTATGTCGGCGATATGAAGTATGTCTTCACCGCCGACGGTGCCAAGTCTCTTGGAGGTTTTGGAGCCATCGGCAGTCTGTTCCCTCCTATGTGGGACTGGTATATGTTCTGGAAGATGACGGCTTTCCTGTCGATCATCCTTGCCTTCATGAACATCCTGCCTATCCCTGCTCTCGATGGCGGACATGTGCTGTTCCTGCTCTATGAGATGATTACGCGCCGCAAGCCCTCTGAGACCTTTATGATCAGGGCAGAATATGTGGGCTTCGGCATCCTGATACTCCTGATGGTTGTCGCAAACCTCAACGACATCCTCCGCTGGTTGGGATATATGTAAGCTGATGCCTAGAGTTGCAGTCCTTCAAGCAGATAGACGTATGTCTCAATAGCTTGTTCGATTTCCGAAACTCTTATAAATTCATCGGCAGAATGAGAGCGGCTTGAATCTCCTGGGCCCAGCTTGAACGATGCGAAAGGCATCAGTGCCTGATCGCTCAAGGTGGGAGAACCAAAGGGTTTCAGGCCGCGTTCAACACATCTTCTGACGAGCGGATGCTCTTCAGGGATACTCGAAGAATGCAGACGGAATGAACGGGCATGCAGCTCACATTTCGTCATCTTCTTCTTGAGGAATTCAAACACGAACTCATTCTGGTAGAATTCATTCGTGCGTACATCTATAATAAAATGGAGTGTATCTGGAATCACATTGTGCTGCGTGCCGCCCTCGATAACCGTTACCGACATCTTGGTAGCCCCCAGCAGCCTGCTCTCCTTGCGGAATGCATAGTCGCGCAACCACACCAGATCGTCCAGCGCCTCGTAGATGGCATTTACGCCCTCGTTCCTGGCAGCGTGGCCTGATTTCCCGTGGGCATAGCCGTCAATCACCATCAGCCCCTTTTCCGCAATGGCAGGCTGCAGACTTGTCGGCTCTCCCACAATCGCCACGTCGATCTTAGGCAGCAGCGGAAGCACGCGGGTAAAGCCGTTATCGCCCGAGATCTCTTCCTCGGCAGAGGCCACCCACAGGATATTGTAGTTCCGCTGGCGATGAAGCATGATGCGGTAAGCCTGAAGTGTAGCCACAAGACCACCGCCGCAATCATTGGAGCCGAGACCATATATCAAGTCTCCATCCTGAACTGGCAGGAAAGGATCACGCGTCCAAGAAGCCACAGGCTTCACCGTGTCGATATGGGCATTCAGCATCAGCGTCGGACGATTGTTATCCCAATCCGGACACCCCACCCACAGGTTGTTGCCTTCCCTTCCGTGGGGCAAGTTCCAGCGGTTCAGATACTCTGCCAGTTTGTCGGCTGCCTTGTCCTCACTCCTGCTGACGGAAGGAATCGCAATCAGTTCCTTCAGCAGTTCTACTGCGTCATTGGTATAGTTTTTAGTCTCCATGTCTGCAAAGTTACAAACTTCTGATTAAACCGCCAAGTTTTTTCAGGCTTTTCTTCTTGATATAATCACAGAGAGCCCCATCGACAGCACCAGCACGCTGAAGATGATAGCCAGCGAAATAGGAGTGGGAATCTCGATATCTTTCAGTTCCAGCAGCATTTTTACACCCACGAAACTCAGGATGATGCCCAGACCGTATTTCAGATAAGTGAAATATTTGGCTACGGCAGCAAGCGCGAAATAGAGGGCTCGCAGGCCGAGGATAGCGAAAATGTTCGACGTGAGCACGATGAACGGGTCTCTCGAGACGGAGAACACAGCAGGGATTGAGTCTACGGCAAAGGCTACATCCGTCGTCTCGATCACCAGCAGCGTGATGAAAAGCGGCGTTGCCAGGCGCTTGCCGTTTTCGATGATGAAGAATCTGTCCTCGTGCATCTTGTCCGTCACGGGGAAGAACTTCTTGAAGAGTTTCACAAAGATATTCCTCGAGGGATCCACCTGCTCCTCATCGTTGTGGCCGAACATCTTGATGCCCGTATAAATCAGGAAGAGCCCGAAGAGTCCCAGTATCCACTCAAAGCGCGCAATCATCGCCGTACCGGCAAAGATGAACACACTCCTCAGCACCAAGGCACCGAAGATACCCCAGAAGAGCACCTCATGCTGGTATTTCCGCTCCACGCCGAAGAACGAGAAGAGCATCAAGAACACGAACAGATTATCCATCGACAGCGATTTCTCTATCAGATAGCCAGCCAGAAACTCCATCGCCTTCTCATGCGCATCGCCCGGATAGAGCAGATAGATGCCGCCACAGAACACCAGCGACACACCGATCCACACGGCCGTCATCTTCAGCGCCTCGCTGACACCCACCTCATGCTGCCCATTCTTTCCGAACGACTTCAGGTCGATCCACAGCATGATGAACACAAGCACATAAAACAAAATCCACACCCACAAGGGCAAACTGATCATTTCCATCTAAGTCTTTCTATATTTCCGGCTGCAAAGGTACGAAATTATTGCGAATAATTTGGAGAATTACTATTTTATTCTTACCTTTGCAGCGATAACTTATGTTAAACCCTCTAAATTGAATTATTATGCAAAAACAAGTTGGAAAAGAGAACGGAAACAGCAAAATGGACACAGGCCGCTACATCAATCCTTATACCGATTTCGGTTTCAAGAAACTCTTCGGTACAGAAATGAACAAGGACTTGCTCATCAGTTTCCTCAATGCCCTGTTCAATGGCAAGAAACAGGAGATTACCGATGTACAGTACCTGAATGCCGAGCACCTTGGCGAGGGCTATGGTGACCGTCGCGCCGTGTTCGATGTGTACTGCATGACGAGCGACGGCAGCCGTTTCATCGTTGAGATGCAGAAGGCGGAGCAGGAATACTTCAAGGATCGCAGCATCTATTACTCCACGTTCGCCATCCGTGAGCAGGCTGTAAAAGGCAAGCAGTGGAACTACCATCTGGACGATGTCTATACCGTTGGCGTGCTGAATTTCGTGTTTCCCAATGGCGAGTATCCTTCCGACAGTTTCTGTCACGAGATCAAGCTGACTGACGTCGAGGACAATCATGTGTTCTATGACAAGCTGACGTTCCTCTATCTGGAAATGCCGAAGTTCACCAAGACAGAGGATGAACTGGAGACGATGTTCGACAAGTGGATGTTCGTGCTGCACAATCTTGGCCGTCTGCTCGATCGTCCGAAAGCCCTGCAGGACCGTGTGTTTCAGAAGCTTTTCGAACAGGCAGAGATCGCCCGTTACTCCGAATCGGAGCGTTGGCAGTACTTCGAGAGCCAGAAGGAATATTGGGATAACTACAGCATCATGACGACGGCTCTGAACAAAGGCCGTGCGGAAGGTAAGGCCGAAGGGCTTGCCGAGGGCCGCGCAGAAGGTCGTGCAGAAGGCCGTGCGGAGGGCCGTGCGGAAGAAAAGTTAGAAAATGCCCGCAACTTGAAAGCCAACGGAGTTTCTATTGAACTCATTGCAAAAAGTCTCGGATTAACTGAGGAAGAAGTCGAAAAGCTGTAATGGCGTAAGGGGACTCCCAGTTTCTCGTAATGAAGCCCCTGCTCAGTCGTAAGCGGAAGCCTGCTCAATCGTAAGCGGAGCCCCCTTCAATCGTAAGCGGATTCTGAGCCTGTCGGGGCCTGATGAAACTGTTAAATCTGAAGTTATGAAAAGCCGTTTGGTTGGAAACAAATCGCCCTTGGTGCTCCCAGCATGCAGTATGATGGTGGGAATCGTGGTTGGTGCATATGTGACTGCACCCGTGCCGTTATGGGGATTATTGGCGGCAGCGGTGGTTTTGGCACTGCTGCTGTGGCGGTGGGCTTTGGCGCAGTCGGTGGCGGTGATGGTGTGTTTTGTGCTGTTAGGGTGGCTGTTGGTCGATCGTCAGCAGCGTTTGCTGCGCGTAGATTGGCCTGAGGGAGAGGTGGACTACGAGGCGGTGGTGGTCAGCGAGCCTGTGGAGAAGCCGAAGACCGTTGCTGTGGATATCCTGCTGACGGAAAGCGGGCGGCGGCTGAAGTGCTATCTGCATAAGGATGGGCGGAGTCGCAGCGTGAGAATCGGCGACGGACTGAGAATCCGTTCGCGTATCCGGCAGAACAGCGACTGGCGCAGGGGCACGTTCGACTATCGGCGCTATCTGGAGATTCACGGGTTTACGGGCTCTACCTTCGTGGCCGGGTGGAAATGGCAGAAGGCGGAAGTGTCGCTGGCGCACGTTTCACGGCTGGAGCGCACGCGGCTCTACTTCCTGAAACTCCGCAGCCGCCTGCTCGAGAGGATTCGAAAGGATGATGAGGCGGCCTATGCCGTTGTGGCCGCAATGACCCTCGGCGACAAATCGGCCTTGACGCAGGAACTGAAGGAGGTGTATGCCGTGACTGGTGCCTCGCACGTTCTGGCCTTGAGCGGCCTGCATCTGGGCATCATCTACGGGTTTCTGTCGCTGTTCGTATTCAGCCGCTGGCGGAGCCTCATGCAAGTGCTGCTGGTGCTGAGCATCTGGGCGTTCGTGTTTCTCGTAGGGCTGCCCACGAGCGTCGTCCGTTCTGCCCTGATGCTGAGCGTCTATGCCTTATGCTCGCTCGGCCATCGCGAGCGGATGTCAGTCAACACGCTGGCCTTTACGGCAATCGTGGTGCTGACGGTGAATCCGCAGTCGCTCTTCGACGTGGGGTTTCAGCTGTCGTTCATGGCTGTACTGGCAATATTGGTTGTCGTGCCGCTGACGGATCGCTTCGTGTCGCAGGCCTATCTGCAGTCGCATCGCTGCCTGAAGTGGCTCTGGGGCATGACGGCCGTTTCCGTAGCCGCCCAACTGGGCGTTGCACCGCTGATAGCCTACTACTTCGGACGCTTCTCTGTGTGCTTCCTGCTGACGAACTTTATCGTAGTGCCTGCGGCCACGCTGATCATCATACTGTCGCTGACGGTGATGGTGGTGCCCTCGCTCGCGTACCTATTAATATATATTGTCGGCTGGCAGAACACCATCCTGACGAAGATGGCAGCCATTCCCGGGGCGAGCATCGACGGTCTGCACCCATCGCTGCTGCAAGTGGCGATGGTGTATGTGGTCATCGCCTCAGTCTGTCTTTTGGCAGATAGGTGCTATCGTGGCAGATAGGCTACCGTGAGAGCCAACTTTCGGGATTCAGCTTGGTGTTACCCTTACGCAACTGGAACTGCATCATACCGTCGGAGCCCAGTTTTCCGATCGTCTGGCGGGCGCTGACCTTCTGGCCGCGACTGACACTGACGGAAGCCAGATCGCAATAGACTGACAGATAGCTGCCGTGACGGATGATGACAACGGTGGTGCCGGAATAGCCGAACACAGCCGATACCTCACCATCGAAGATGCAACGAACGGCTGCACCAGGCTGTCCCTTCAGGTCGATACCTTTCTTATCGAGCGTGACGTGACCCTTGACATCGTTCACCGTATTCGTACCAAAGCGATGCACGATGCGATAGCCACCGGCCAACGGCATCGGCAGACGGCCCCTGTTGCTCTCGAAACTGCCGCTCAGGCGACGATCCTCTGAGGATACGGTATAATTAACGGTAGAGGATTTCTTGACCTCGGCCACTTCGCGCTCATGCGCCTTCTTCTCGTTCAGGGCTTTCAACTCTGCCTCGCGACGGGCATTCTCAGCCTCTCGGGCAGCACGCTCAGCACGGGCTTTCTCCTCGGCACTCTTCTTGGCGGCAGCTCGGGCAGCAGCCTTTGCCTTCTCCTCGCGGGCCTTGGCCTCAGCGATTCTGCGGGCATTCTCACGGGCAGCAGCCTCGGCGGCGGCTTTCTTCCTTGCCAGTTCCTCGGCACGCTTCCTGGCAGCCTCCTCGGCAGCCTTGCGCTTGGCCTCAGCCTCAGCACGGGCTTTGGCGCGGGCTATCTCTTCGGCAATCATCCTGTCGATCTGTGCGTTCAGTTCGGCATCGCGCTTCTTTTGCTTGTCGATGATGCCCTGGATGGTCTTCTGCTCTTTCTTCAGCGAGGTGACCACCTTCTGCTGCTCTACCTGCTTGTTCTCGAGCGAACGCCTTTCCTGTTCACCACGATTCAGCAAGGCATTCTTCTGGCGCTTCGTACTGGCGAGTTCCTTGTAAGCCTCCTCCACTTGCGTCTGCATCGACATAACGGCTTCGCCCTGAGCCTGCTGATAGGCAGCATACTCTCTCACGAAGCGCAGGCGGCGATACATCTGCGAGAAATTCTTGGCGCTGAAGACAAACAGCATCTGGCTCTGGATGCTCCTGGTGCGATGCATATAGCGCATGGACTGCTTGTAGCGCTGCTTACGATCGACGAGTTCCTGCTCCAGCATCTTCAGCTGCGCCCGCAGCGTCTGGATATCCACATCCAGACGGGTAATGTCATGACGGATGGTATCGATGGTCTTGCGCTTGTCGGCAATCTCGTTGTTAATCACCATCAGGTTCTGCAGTCGTTTCTGCACATCCTGCTCGTTGGCCCGAAGACGACGCTCTTGCTCTTTAATCTCCTTTCTGACCTGCGTCTGCTCGCTCTTCAGGCTGTTGACCGTTACCCCAGGCTTCTTTGTCGTCGTCTTTTTTTTCTGGGTTGTCTTCTTTCTCTGTGGGGTAGTCTTTTTGGCAGCCGTACGCGACTTAGTGGTGGTTGTCCTTCGCTGCGTAGACGTCTTACGCGTCTGTTGAGCAGGAGCAACCGCCACTAAGCAAGCCAGAATCCAGAGGATAAAGAGTCGCTTCACACTAAAATCCGGCTATAATTAGAGGGCCATGAAGCGGCGCAGGATTTCATCCACCGTCACCTCACGATATTTGTTAGAGATTTCTGTACGAGGTTCCCATTCGGTGTCAGCGCCAATGTAATTCAGCGTCATACCCAGTTTCACTTCCTTATCAGCAGTATTCAGCGTGATGGCGTGCTTTCTGGGATAAAGCGTTTTGTTGAGCTTCTCAAACTGATCGTAGTCCCAGTTCAGCTGTGAATTGCCATTGAACCTGTCCTTATACAGGATATTGGCCATCTTGATGAGTGCCGACTGCTTGCTGGCCAGCCAGCTGTAGTCCATCTTACCCTCCTCGAGGCTGATAATCATGTCGTCGCCGCTCTCGATGGTGTTGAACGCAGCCAGCGAATCGTTCGAAATTTTCTCAGTCTTGGCGAGATTAGGCATGAAGAGCTCATTCCAGAAGAGAGCCTGAAGGGTGTTGAAGTTCAGTCCGCTGTTGCGGAGGAAATCTACCGACATCCAAGGTGCCTTCAGGTACTGCTTGTTGATACGGTCCATGATGAGCACATACTCCTTGGTCATCTCGATGCGTCCGGCCTCAACGAAGCCGAAGGCCATCAGCTGCAGGCGGATGACATCGTCGCGCTTCATCTTCAGGTTTCCTGTCAATGTCAGCTTCTGAGGGCCTACCTCCACAGAAAACTTCACTTTCGAAGTGATAAACTTCGCTGTCTGAGCGTTTTTCTGAACACTCGAGATAAAGTTTACACGCTCTCTCACATCGGGTGTCATGCTGACGGGAGTCTTAATAGTTTTCTTGTGAGATCCACAAGCAGCAAACACTAACGGTAATGCCAACATGGCAACTTTCACAATTCTGTACAGTTTCATTCTCTTAAATATTTTTTTTGTTTGATTTTCCTTAATAGTAACTGATCCTCAGGCTTCTTCGTCTGAGCATCACGCCAGAGATCCAGCGCACGGTCGATATCTTCGTTCAAGGCATAGATATCGCCTGCGTGTTCGATAATCACTTCATTATTGAGCGAGTCATCCAAATTCTGCAATGCCTGCTCGATATATATCTTTGCTTCCGAATAGCGCTCCTGCATAAAGAGTATCCAGGCGTAGGTATCCAGATAGGTAGAATTCTTCGGCTCTGCCTTGACGGTCTTGTAGCTCATCACCTCAGCCTTGTCAAGCTGTTCGCCACGCTCACTGAGGTAATAGGCGTAATTGTTCAGGCATCCGATATTGTCGTCCTTCCATTGCAGACAGGAGTCGTAGGCCGCGAAAGCCTCTTCTGCCAGGCCCTTCTGGTGGAGGATATCGCCCATGACGGCATAGAAATCGGATACGATATCCGGATTGCTTTCCTCGGTAATCACGCCGATGCCGTTCTGGAAGGCAGAGAGCGCCTGATCCAGACTGTCGCGCTTGTAATAGGCCACACCCTGATAATAGTAGAAAGCCATCTCGTCGGGGTTATACTGTCGGGCATCCTTGCAAAGGGTGATCACGCGGTCCATATCGTCGGCCTCCCAGGCATAGCCCACGAGTTGCAGACGGGCAGCCGCATATTCGGGCATCAGTTCGAGCACCTTGTTCAGCACGCGGCCAATCGTGTCCTTCGGCATCTGCTTGGCATTCATATACGAGGCACAGAGGATGGCCATATCGGCATCGGGCTTCGGCAGGGCCAGCATCTTATGGAAGAGGTTCAGCACGTGCGTACTGTCGCCACCGCTCATCTCATTGGCGGAAATCACCTGGCGCAGCAGATGGATCTTATCTTCCGAAGAGGCATTTCCGTTCATCAGCACGCGCTCTGTCAGGGAGTCGACTATGGAGGTCTCGCCCAGCGACTGATAATAGGTGCGCAGCGACATCAGCACGCGATTGTTGTCGGGCTCCTCTGCCAGCACCTTGTCGTAGACGGCGAGTGCCTTCTTCGTGTGACCGTTCATCATCAGCGCATCACCATACATCGCCTGGAAATTCTGGTCGTTGGGGAACTGCCTGGCAAGGGCTTCCATCTCAGCCACAACAGCCTTTCCGTCGCCCATCTTAGAATAGATCTCACTCTTGGCAACCGACAGACGTTCGCTCTTGCCGTTGTTCTGCTCCAAACGGTTCAGCACATTGATGGCGCTGGTATAATCCTCTACCTGCTGATACAACTGGAACAGCATCTCCAGCAAGTCCTCGTGCTCTTTGTTGCGCTCATAGAGATTCTCTATGACGGGGATGGCGCTGGCGTAGTCCTGCTGGTGGATATAAGCCTGAGCCAAGGTCTCCATATAGGTTTCATTCTCAGGGGCAAGAGCCGCAGCACGCTTCACACAGGCGAGTGCCGACTCCGGATCCTTCATCAGATTGTAATACTGGCTCAGGAAATAGTAGACTTCGGGCGCATCGGGATTAATCTCCTGACAATGGCGCAAGAGGTCGAAGGCCGCGTCGCTATTGCCTTTCTGACGCTGCACCATCGCTTCTACAAAGAACTGGTCATAGATGCGCCGGCTGACATCATCAGCCAGGCATCCGATGCTGAGGAGCATCAACAGTCCTATGATTATCGTCTTCCGCATTATTTCACACCAGTATGTCCATAACCACCTTCACCGCGCTCCGTCTCGTCGAGCACTTCCACTGACACGAAAGCCCCCTGCTCATGACGGGCAATCACCATCTGGGCGATACGCTCGCCGTCGTTGACGACAAACTCTTCCTGAGACAGATTGATGAGCAGCACGCCCACCTCTCCCCGATAGTCGGCATCGATGGTGCCAGGAGAGTTCAGAACGGTGACACCCTTCTTCAGGGCTAGTCCGCTGCGAGGACGAACCTGAGCCTCATAGCCGGCAGGCAGGGCGATGTGCAGTCCTGTGGGAATCAGCCTGCGCTCCATCGGCTTCAGCACGACGGGGGCATCGAGATTGGCCCGCAAGTCCATTCCAGCACTCTGTACTGTGGCGTATTGTGGTAAAGGTTGATGACCTTTGTTGACTACTTTAATTTCCAACATTTCGTATTAATTCCTTCTAAACAATGTGCAAAATTAATGATTTCTCTTCAAACTGCCATATTTTTCTCTAAAAAATGTAGTTTTTTAGGTGAAATTCATTACTTTTGCACGCTAGTTATGATGAATTGGCAGCAACTTATATCAAATAAGCGTCTCGGACAGGAGCATCGCCACCCCGAGCGCCACGACGACAGAACGGAGTTCAAACGCGACTATGACCGCCTGATTTTCTCCGCTCCCTTCCGTCGGCTTCAGAACAAGACTCAGGTTTTCCCCTTGCCGGGAAGCATCTTCGTGCATAACCGTCTGACCCACTCGCTCGAGGTAGCAAGTGTCGGCATGTCGCTGGGCAACGACGTCGCCCAGAAACTCATCGTGAAGCATCCCGAACTGAAGGATACGCTCTTTCAGGAGATCGGGCAGATTGTGGCTACCGCCTGTCTGGCTCACGACCTGGGTAATCCGCCTTTCGGCCATAGCGGCGAGAAGGCGATACAGGCTTTCTTCACCGAGGGGGCAGGTACTGAACTGCAGCGCGAACTGGATCCGCAGTTCTGGAGCGACATCATCCACTTTGAGGGAAATGCCAATGCCTTCCGTCTGCTCACCCATCAGTTCGAGGGTCGTCGCCCCGGAGGTTTTGTCATGACTTATTCCACACTTGCCAGCATCGTCAAGTACCCCTACTCTTCCACCGCAGCAGGAAAGAAAGGCAAGTTCGGATTCTTCCACACTGAAAAGGATGCCTATCGCCGCATTGCCGAAGAACTGGGAATCATCTGCAAGTCGGAAGTAGGAGAACCGCTGAAATACGCCCGTCATCCGCTGGTCTATCTCGTAGAGGCTGCCGACGATATCTGCTATGAGATCATGGATATCGAAGATGCCCACAAACTTAAAATTATTTCATACGAAGAGACCATGCAGTTGCTGTTGGGTTTCTTTGATACCGACATGCAGCAGCATATCCAGGAGCGCATCATCGAGGAGGGCGTAACAGACAATAATGAGAAGGTGGTCTACCTGCGGGCCTGTGTCATCGGAAAACTGGAGAACGAGTGCGTGAAGGTGTTCGTCGAACATGAGGATGACATCCTGAACGGCACGTTTGAGGGTAGTCTCATCAATCATATCAGTCCCTTGCAACAAGCAGCCTATGAGCGGTGTTGCAAACTCTCGCTGGTGCGGATCTACAAGAGCAAGCCCGTTCTCGACGTGGAACTCTCGGGTTATCAGATCATGCAGACGCTGATGCAGCAGTTCGTTGGTGCCGCCGTCCATCCCGAGCGTTTCTACTCCAAGCACCTCATCAGCCGCGTATCGAGCCAGTACAACATCCATGCAGCCGACCTCGAGACGCGCATCATGGCTATCATCGACTATATCAGCGGCATGACCGATGTCTATGCCCTCGATGTCTATCAGAAGATCAACGGCATCTCCCTGCCTATTGTTTAGACTTCTTCGACGATGAGACCTTGAAACGGTCAAAGCCTTCGCCATAGACACCGATGACGGCACTCTGGGAGACAAAGGCGTGGGGGTCTATATCATTGATGATACGGAATATCTGCTCGCTCTGCCTACGCTTTGCCAGCACAAATAGCATCTTTACGTCGTGACCTGAATAGAAGCCCTGGGCATCTATCACCGTACAGCCACGATGGGGTTCACGATTGATGCGCTCTCCGATTTCCCTATATTTGTTGGAGATAATAAAGAACTGCACAGAACTTCTGCGGCTGTTCACCACTTGGTCGATACAGAAGGCAGTCACATAGAGCACCACATAGCCATAGATGACTTTCTCCCAGTCCTTCAGCACCAGATAGGAGGAGGTGATAATGATCACGTCGCAGATGAGGATTACCCGTCCGAGGGAGATGTCCCGGTACTTGTTGACGATAGCCGCGATGATATCCGTACCGCCCGTAGAACCGTTAGAAGCCAGTCCCAGCCCTACACCCGAGCCACAGAACACAGCCCCGATGATAGAGGCCATAAACGGCTGGTCGTGCAGCAAAGTACCATGATAGTTGGCTGTGACGAGCGTGGTGGCCACAGTCAGCACCGTGACAGCATAGACTGTCTTAACACAGAATTTCCAGCCCAAGATTCTCAAGGCAACGACCAAGAGAACGGCGTTGATGACAAAATACGTCCACTGCACAGGGATACCCATACCCCAGAAGATTATAGACGAGATACCTGGCACGCCACCTGTCGTGATATCATTGGGCAACAGGAAGATTGTCCACCCGATACAGTAGGACATCATTGCGATGAAGATCATCACATAGTCGCGTAGTTCCGTAAGGAACAAGGCTTTAGAAATGCTGATTTTCGGCATAAATATTCAAATTTGGCTGCAAAGGTATAAAAAATAAAATAAAAATCGTAACTTTGCACCCAAATTAAATGAAAAGATGAAAAAACTATATATTGAGACCTATGGCTGCCAGATGAACGTGGCTGACTCCGAGGTGGTGGCCTCCGTAATGCAGATGGCTGGTTACGAAGCCACCGACAGTCTGGAAACGGCTGATGCCGTCTTCCTCAATACCTGCAGTGTGCGGGATAATGCCGAACAGAAAATCTACCATCGTCTGGAAGCCCTCGACGCCGAGCGCCGCAGACGCAGGAAAGAAGGTCGCGGCACAAGTGAGAACCCGCTGATCATCGGCGTGCTGGGCTGTATGGCCGAGCGTGCACAGCAAGATCTGCTCGACCACCACTATTGCGACCTTGTGGCAGGTCCCGATGCCTATCTCTCGCTACCAGACCTGATTGCACAGGCAGAGACGGGTCATAAGGCGATGAACATCGAGCTCTCCACGACGGAGACCTATCGCGACGTGGTGCCTCAGCGCATCGGACTAGGCCACAAGATCGGCGGTTTCGTCAGCATCATGCGCGGCTGCAACAATTTCTGCCATTATTGCATCGTGCCCTATACCCGAGGCCGTGAGCGCAGCCGCGACATCGAGAGCATCCTGCGCGAGGTGCGCGACCTTCGCGAGAAAGGGTATAAGGAGGTCACCCTGCTGGGACAGAACGTCAACTCTTACAAGTTTGAGGATATCGGATTCCCCCAGCTGCTGCGCCGCGTGGCCGAGGAAGTGCCCACGATGCGCGTCCGCTTCACCACCTCTCACCCGAAGGACATGAGCGACGACACACTACAGGTCATCGCCGATATGCCCAATGTGTGCAAGCATATCCATCTGCCCGTGCAGAGCGGCAGCGACCGTATCCTGAAACTCATGAACCGCAAGTACACTCGCGAGTGGTATATGGATCGCGTGGCGGCCATCCGCCGTATCATCCCCGATTGCGGACTTTCTACGGATATCTTCGTGGGCTATCACTCTGAGACGGAGGAAGACCACCAACTGTCGCTCTCCCTGATGCGCGAGGTGGGCTACGACTCCGCCTTCATGTTCAAATATTCAGAACGCCCCGGCACCTACGCCTCAAAACATCTGCCCGACGATATTCCCGAAGAGGAGAAGATCCGCCGACTGAATGAGCTCATCGCCCTCCAGACGGAAATCTCCGCCCAGCAGAACAAGAAGGATGAGGGCCGTGAGTTCGATGTGCTGGTAGAGGGATTCTCCAAGCGCTCCCGCAGCCAGCTCTGCGGCCGCACCGAGCAGAACAAGATGGTGGTCTTCGACAAGGGCGATCACCATATCGGCGAGACCGTGCGCGTCCGCATCACGGGCTCCACAAGTGCAACCTTATTAGGGGAAACAATATGAAAGAGTTTATCAATGTCCTGCGGCGATTCGTGCCGCCTTATAAGAAATACCTCGTGCTGTCGGTGGTGTTCAACATCCTCTCGGCCGTACTCAACATCTTCTCGTTTGCAGCCCTGATCCCCATCCTGCAGATCCTCTTCCAGACGAGCGACGCCGAGACGGCCACCGCCGTGATGGCCTGGGACTGGGCGAATATCCAGAAGGTGCTGATGAACAACATGAACTACTATGTGAACGGCCTTATTGCCGACTATGGGCAGACCACGACGCTGCTGCTCATCGGCATCTTCCTCGCCGTCACCACCTTCCTCAAGACAGGCGCCTACTTTCTCTCCGCAGCCACCATCATCCCCATCCGGACAGGTGTAGTGCGCGATATCCGCAACCAACTCTATCAGAAGATTACCGCCCTGCCGCTCGGTTTCTTCTCCGAGGAGCGCAAGGGTGACATCATAGCCCGCATGAGCGGCGACGTACAGGAGATCGAGAATTCCATTATGGCCTCGCTCGAGATGCTGTTCAAGAACCCCATCCTCATCGTCAGTTACTTCGCAGCCCTGATCTTCATCTCTTGGGAACTCACCCTCTTCACCCTCATCATCGTGCCCATCATGGGGTGGTTCATGGGCTGGGTAGGCCGTAAGCTGAAGGCACAGAGCATCAAGGCGCAGGCGCTCTGGAGCGACACGATGAGTCAGGTAGAGGAGACGCTTGGCGGCCTGCGTATCATCAAGGCCTTCTGTGCAGAGGAGAAGATGAACCGCCGTTTCGACACCATCAACTCGGCCTACCGCAACGATATCATGCGCGTAAACATCCGCCAGTCGTCGGCTCACCCGATGTCAGAGTTCCTCGGCACCATCATGATTGTCATCGTCCTCTGGTTCGGCGGCGTGCTCGTACTTAACAACCACACGCTCTCGGGACCGATCTTCATATATTACATGGTGATGCTCTACTCGATCATCAACCCGCTGAAGGACTTCTCGAAGGCCGGCTACAACATCCCCAAGGGTCTCGCCTCGATGGAGCGTGTCGACAAGATCCTGATGGCCGAGAACAATATCCAGGAGCCCGCGAACCCGAAACACATCGCCAGCTTCGACCACCAGATCGAGTTCCGCCACGTCAGCTTCAGGTACGCCGAAAGGCCACGGGCAGGCGAGCCGGACGGCTCGGGAATGCAGTGGGTTCTCCGCGACATCAACCTCGTCATTCCCAAGGGCAAGACCGTCGCCCTCGTGGGACAGAGCGGCTCGGGCAAGTCTACGCTCGTCGACCTCATCCCCCGCTACTACGACGTGCAGGAGGGCGAGGTGCTCATCGACGGCATCAACGTGCGCGACCTTGGCATCTACGACTTACGTCAGCTTATCGGCAACGTCAACCAGGAGGCCATCCTCTTCAACGACTCTTTCCGCAACAATATCTCCTTCGGTGTGGATAACGCCACCCAACAGCAGATCGAGGAGGCAGCGAAGATTGCCAATGCCTACGACTTCATCATGGCCTCCGAACAAGGCTTCGATACGAATATCGGCGATCGCGGCGGTCGGCTCTCCGGCGGTCAGCGCCAGCGTGTATCCATCGCCCGTGCCATCCTGAAGAATCCGCCGATCCTCATCCTCGACGAAGCCACCTCAGCCCTCGACACCGAGAGCGAGCGTCTCGTGCAGGATGCCCTGGAGCGGCTGATGAAGACACGCACCACCGTTGCCATCGCCCATCGGCTGTCGACCATCAAGAATGCCGACGAGATCTGTGTGCTCCACGACGGGTGCATCGTAGAGCGCGGCACCCACGAAGAGCTCCTCGCTACCGACGGCTACTATAAGAAACTTTACGAGATGCAAAGCTGATGAGACAGAGACTGTTCTATCTGGGAAAATTCTTTCTGCTGACAACGGTATTGTTTATCGCCGCAAAGGTGGTATTCATGCTGGCCAATGCCGAGGGGCATGCCTTCTCCGCCTCCGACGTGGTGAGTGTCATCACCCACGGACTCTCGCTCGACCTCTCCACGGCCCTCTATCTGCTGATCATCCCCTTCCTGGTAACAGTCGTTTCCTATTGGTGGGACGGTAAGGTTCTCGTCAAGATCCTCCGCGTCTACTACTGTCTGATAGCCATTGCCCTCATCATGGCCTTCGTGGCCGACACCAGCCTCTACCCCTTCTGGGGCTTCAAGCTCGATGCCTCGTGCCTGCAGTATCTGGAGACGCCTGCCGAAGCCCGTGCCAGCGTCTCAGGCCCCTACTTGACGATTCGGCTGGTCATCATCATCCTTGGCGCCATCCTCATCTACCTGCTCTATCACCGCATCCCCCTCTGGAAGAAAAAGCCTGCCAACAGAAAGGGGTCTGCATTGACCAATCTGCTGCTCATCCCGGTATTCATCATCGGCATCCGAGGCGGACTCGACGAGTCTACCACAAACGTCGGGCAGGTCTATTTCTCCCAGGACCAGTTTCTCAACCATGCTGCCGTCAACCCGGTGTTCAGCTTCATCTCTTCGTTCGAGAAGACGGCCAGCAATATCGTCGACTACGACTATTTCCCGCCTGCTGAGTGCGATGCGCTGATGGCAGGGCTCTATCCGACAACCTCTGTGGATACCGACACGCTGCTTCGCACGTCGCGCCCCAACATTGTCATCGTGCTCATGGAGAGTGCGGGCGATTTCCTCACTCCCGTGATGCCCAATCTCAGGCGTCTCCGCAAGGAAGGCATCGACTTTGCCAACTGTTACGGCAATACCTGGCGCACGGATCGCGGCACCGTCTGCACCTACAGCGGCTATCCCTCCTTCCCCACCTCGTCGGTCATGAAGATGCCCAAGAAGTCGAACCTCCTGCCGGGCATCGCTGCCACACTCCGCGAACAGGGCTACAAGACCTCCTACCTCTATGGCGGCGACATCAATTTCACCAACATGCGCAGTTACCTCATAGCCTCGGGATGGGAGAAGCTCACCTGGAAGGCCGACTACAGCGCCAAGGAGCAGAGCTCAGCCAAATGGGGCGTGCGCGACGGAATTACCTTCAACACCCTCTATGAGCAGATCGCGGCCCTGCCTGCCGATTCCTCACGCTATCTCTTCGGCTTCTCCACCCTCAGCTCCCACGAGCCCTGGGATGTTCCCGTGAAGCGTGTCAGCCACGAGATACCCAATGCCTTCTACTACCTCGACCAGTGTATCGGCAACTTCATCAACCGCCTGAAGGCCACACCCCAGTGGGACAATCTGCTCGTCATCTTCCTGCCCGACCACAGCATCGACTTCGGTCCCTACGACGAGACCGTCCAGCAGCGCAATAAGATTCCGATGATATGGGTAGGTGGAGCCGTCCGCCGGCATCGCACGATAACCGCGCTCTGCAACCAGACCGATCTGGCCGCCACCTTGCTTGGGCAGCTCCGACTGCCCCACGAAGCCTTCACCTGGAGCCGCGACGTGCTGAGCACCAACTACCGCTACCCCTTTGCCGTACATAATTACAACAACGGCTTCTCCCTGACTGATTCCACCGGCTTTATCGTCTACGACCTCGAGTCCAGCCGCCGCGTCACCGCCAAGAGCAGCGACCCCGACCGTCTGGAGCGCCTCGGCAAGGCAATTCTCCAGGCTACCACAGCCGACCTGAAGGCGATGGGAGAGCCTAATACCCCATAACGATTATGAATCCGTTACCTAAGCGATATCAGCTTCTGACACCCCTCGCGGTGATCGTCTGCAACCTGTTGCTGGCCTACGCTGTCTATTTCCTGGCGCGCATCATCTATCTGACCATCAACTACAGCTACTTCTATCAGGATCTCACCCTCGTCCACCTCTTCGAGCTCTTAGGCGCCGGACTCGTCTTCGACACCTCCGCCATCCTCGTCACCAATATCCCCTATATCGTGCTGATGCTGCTGCCCTGGCACGGCAAGGAGCGGCCCGCCTACCAGCAGCTCTGCCGCTGGGTCTTCGTCATCGTCAACAGCTTGGCGCTGGCCATCAACCTCATCGATGCCTGCTATTTCCGCTTCACCATGCGCCGCACCACGACAACCGTCTTCTCTGAGTTTGCCAACGAGCAGAATCTGGGCTCCATCTTCTTCACAGAGGCCCTAAACCACCTCTACCTTGTCTTTCTCTTTGCCTTTGTCGCCTGGAGTCTCTACCGGCTGGCACGCTACTCCACGCTGCGCCACGATAGTCTCCGATGGTGGCATTACGACGTGGCGATGCTCCTCTCGCTCGCATTCGTAGCGCCCTTCGTGGTAGCAGGCATTCGTGGCGGCTTCGCTACGGCCGTGCGCCCCATCACCATCTCCAATGCCAACCAGTACGTCAACCGCCCCATAGAGGCTGCCCTCGTGCTCAACACCCCCTTCTCCCTCTATCGCACCATCGGCAAGGACGTGTTCTCCGTGCCCGACTATTTCGCCAGCGAACAGGAGCTGGAGGCATACTACAGCCCCGTACACCGACCCGCCAGCGGCATCATGGACAAGAAGAATGTCGTTGTGCTCATCGTCGAGAGTTTCGGGCGCGAATATATCGGCGCCCTCAACCCCTGCCTCGACGACAGCCAGTATAAGGGCTACACCCCTTGCATCGACTCGCTGATAGCCCGAAGCATCACCTTCTCGCATACTTACTGCAACGGCCGCAAGTCGATCGACGGCATGCCCTCCATCCTCTCCAGCATCCCCATGTTCATCGAGCCTTTCTTCCTCACGCCCGCCTCGATGAACCACGTCAGCGGCCTCGCCTCGATCCTTGGCGACGAGGGATATCAGACCGCCTTCTTCCACGGCGCACAGCGCGGCTCCATGGGATTCCAGGCTTTCGCCCGCAGCACGGGATTCAAAGACTATTATGGCCGTGAGGACTTCAGCAGAGACAAGCGCTTTGGCGGCGAACAAGAGTTCGACGGCACCTGGGCCATCTGGGACGAGCCCTTCCTGCAGTACTACTGCGCCAAGATGTCGGAGATGAAGGAGCCGTTCATGACTGCCGTCTTTACCGCCAGCAGCCATCACCCCTATGTCGTACCCGAGAAATACCGCGAGCGCTTCCCCGAGGAGGGCATCGAGATCCATAAGTGTATCCGCTATACCGACATGGCCCTCGGCGAGTTCTTCCGCAGCGCCAGCCGCCAGCCCTGGTTCAAGAACACCATCTTCGTGCTCACCAGCGACCACACGAACCTCTCCGACCACGACTATTACCAGACCGACCTCGGCGGCTTCTGCTCACCTATTATTATATACGAGCCGGGGATTACCGACCTGCAGCCCGCCGTCCAGGACAAGATTGCCCAGCAGATCGACATCCTGCCCACCGTGCTCGGCATGCTCCATTATCCGAAATCCTATTTCGCCTTCGGCATCGACGTGCTCAACACCCCTGCCGAAGATACCTGGGCCGTCAACTATCTCAACGGCATCTACCAGTACGTCAAGCATGGCCATGTGCTCCAGTTCGACGGCCAGCGCACCCGCGCCGTCTATGCCCTCACCGACTCGCTGATGAAGCACAACCTCGTAGGCAACTGCCCCGATCAGGAGTCGATGGAACAAGAACTGAAGGCCATCATCCAGCAATACATGGCCCGCATGACGCAAGACCGCCTGCTGCCGTAAAAGATCAAGGGTCAGTCTATTTTATTTGAAAAAAAATAGAATTATTGGACATTTTATTTTATCTTTGCACAGAAAATTGTACATATTTTAATTTTAATAATACTCTATTTACTAAATCAATTAAAACAATGAAGAAGTTATTTTTGAATTCTGTCTATGCCCTGATGCTGCTGGCATCCTTTGGGGGCGGTATCGTTTCGTGTACCACCACTGACAATCCCATTGACGGATCTTCTGAACCCGCTACGCCAGAGGTGACCGAGTTCTACAACGAGACTGTTAACAAGCTCATCGACGAGAACTATAAGGAGGTGATGGCCAACGGCTATGCCGAGCTGCGCATCCCCGCCTCGCTCTATCCTAAGGACCTGATCAAGATACCCGCCACCGACAAGGAGTCGATGGACTACGTGCTGAAGAGCGGCCACACGGCCTTCGTTAACGGTGGTGCCGTGCGCGACGGTGTGCTGGGCAAGGAGCTCCACGACGTGGACTTCTCGACCGACGCCACGCCCGACGAGTTGGTGGCCATTGTGCCCAACTCGCACAAGACACAGGCCGGCGACCTGACCATCGCCCAAGCCGAGCACGCGGGTGGCATGCGCACCGACATGGTGCCCTATCGCGCCATTGACATCAGACTGGTGGGCAAGCACGGCATACCCGAGACCCCCTATACCAGCGACAAAGGCATCTACAGCAAGAACCTGCTCGACGACTCCTACTCACGCGACCTGACTATCAACTCACTCTACTACGACAGCCAGACGGGCGAGATCATCGACTACCACGGTGGTCTGCACGACCTGCGCGAGAAGATAATACGCACCCCGATGGACCCCGAACTCACCTTCCAGGTCAACCCGCAGGCCATCATGCGCTCCGTGCGCTTTGCTGCCCGCTACGAGTTCAATATCGAGGAGAACACTGCCAAGGCCATTGTGACCTGCCTGCCCGGCATCGAGAAGATCGTGTCTCCCTCGCTGAACCGCTTCGTGGTGATGAAGGGATTTGGCGACGGCTGTGCCTTTCGCACCTATCAATACTACGCCAAGTACGGCATACTGGACTACTTGACCCCGATGCTGAAGAACTATATCGGCAAGTCAGACTACGAGGCCTACCTGAAAGCCTGCTTCGACCGCATCGACGCCGGGGGCAGGGGCGTAGGGGCCAGCCTGGCCTATGCCATCCTCTTCATGCCGCCGGTGATGGACGAGCTGGGCGACAAGGAATCCACGCTGGCCAACATCACCGCCGCCTTCGACAAGCTTGAGCAGGGCAGCGAACAGGACAAGCGCTTCCTGCTGGAAGACACCAGATACACGAAGAAGGACCCGCTGAAAATATGGTATCTGGTGAAGCTCATGACCACCGACGCCACGATGACCGACAACGTGAAGATAGAGCAGGCGAAGGGAGAGTACAACTACCGCAACGCCCTGCAGATTATCAATGGCATGGCCAGCGTCGACTCGAAGTACAAGAAATATGCCGACTTCTGGAACACCGGTGCGGAGACAGAGGTGACAGAACTCTCGACCCTCACCGCCGACTACGAGGCCAAGGACGGTGAGACGCTGACTGGCGTGACCAGCCACCGCATCACCATCGCCGACGGCGCCACGGTCATCCTGAAGGCCGTTTCGATAGACAACGTCATCCAGTGTGCAGGCTCTGCCACCATCATGACAGCCAAAGGCACGCAGAACCGCGTAAGCAACGAGGAAGGCTATGGCTCAGCCATCAAGGTGAACCAAGGCCACACGCTGACCCTGCAGGGCAACACAGGCGAGCTTTATGCCTTCGGCGGCATTGAGGGCGCCGGCATCGGCGGCAACGGCAACATCGTCGTCAGGGGCGGCAAGATCCTGGCTATCGGCGGCATCGGCGGCGCCGGCATCGGCAGCGAGCTGTTCAGTTCCTGTGGCGACATCACCATCAGAGGCGGCCAGGTGGCTGCCTATGGTGGCGACCAGGCTGCAGGCATCGGCAGCGGTGAGTCGGGCTCGTGCGGCAAGATCTATATCAGGAAGAGCGTAACGAGCGTGCTGGCCGTGGCCGGTTCGGAGTGTGACAACGCCATCGGTGCCGGTCAGGGCGGCGAGTGCGGCGACATTACCATCGAGGAAGGTGCAGATGTCACAAAAGAGAAATCTGGCGAAACTGAATAATGACAACTATGCACAAAACTGCATTTAAACTCAACGCAAGGAGCAAGTCCCTCATACCGGGGCTGCTCCTTGCGCTTGTTATGACGCTCCCCGCATCGTGCGTCGAGTTCACCGTTTGATTCATTTCCATTCTTTGTTTTTAAATTTCATAAATGTAAGGATGTAAGGGTGTAAGGGTTTACCACACCATCACGCCGATTTTCTTATACCTGACTGCGTTCGAGCCCTCCTCGCTATACGTCTCGTCCTTCTCAATCAGATGATCCTTCAGGAAACGGCTAATCTTCGTCCAAGCCGCAGAGTCAGTATGAAGGTTGAAACAGCGTATCACATCCTCACGCGTAAAGAGTTCAGGCAGACGCAGGAAACCATCGTAGGTCTTCTGGTTGCGCCGCGTGTTCACGGCTGCCTCCCTATTCTTGTTCTCGAAATAGGTCTCGGCCATGGCCCCGAAGTAATGACGCTGGCAGGCATACTGGATGTTCACAATCAATTCTGCAAGTTTCCAGTCCACCTCGTCCGTCTCGAACTCGCCACACCAGAATTCACCGTCCTGATGCATCTGTGCCCAGTGGCGCATCACAATGAAGGGAGCCGAGAAGTTCAACCCGTGATAAGCGCAGCGCTTCAGCAGCATCTCGTCGGCCTTGGAATCATTATCCTTTGCATCAGCCATGCGCCGTGCTGTCCAGTCGTAAAGTTCATCCACGATCTTCTGAACCGTCAACTCACCCTTCATCTTGTCGAGTTTCACTGCCCACTCCTTCAGACGATCGTCACTCTCGAAGTCCACGACCCGCTCACGAGTCATCATCTCGAAGTTGGTGGCTGGTAGCGGGATGCAAGTCAGGCGAGTAGCGAGACCAGATCCGAAATTCTGCTCGTTCACCTTCTTTTTCAAGGCAATGGGAGTTCCTGTGTAGATGAAGTTCCAAGTCACGTAGAAGTCTTGCAGGATCGAGTCATTATTGGAATAAGCCTGACCGTCTTCCTCGTTGTGGAACGCTTTCAGTTCGAGCGATTGCTTGTCGATCCACGAACCGCCTTTCTGCACAGTCACGGTGTTATCCAACTCGGTATCGAAAGTGAGCATGTGCAACTGCATCGGCTGACCATCAACTTCCTCCACCGAATTGACCATGTCCTGAATGAACTGCGCATTGGAAGTACGGGCAGGATGTACCCTGACAACCACTTTCGGCTTCTTGGGCTTCTCCTTATTAGCCCCCTTGGTACGCATCTGCTCGCGATAGGCATTGATGGCATCCTTACCGATCTTATCAGCCGCCACAATAGGGGCAGCAAGCAATTTAAAGAGCCGAGTGGCAAAGCTCTTTCCGCTTGCAGGATCGCCAATGATGAAAGTCGAATTATTCAGTCTTCGTAGTTCTTCAGGGCGATGGTAGAAGCGATAAGTACACCTCGTCATCAGCGTCATCATCAACCCGCCAGCCACGAAGAGGGCAGCGGGATACTGATTGCGCTTCAACCCCTTGCAAATGTCTTTCAAAATAGGGAACTCCTCAGATAGAGCCTCGATTTGCTCCCCCCAATCCCAGAGCCAGCGAGAGATGTCATCGTCGGAAACCACGACAGTCTGAGAAACGCCCTTGATGATCTCCTGATAAGACCGCCCGCAGACCTTCTGAATTGCCTCCAACATCGCCTTTGAGGGCTGAGAAGAAGCATACTTCTTTTCCTTCTGCGCCACGCATTCAGCCGCCGATGCCACCGTCTGCTCTACATCCTCATTACGCTCATCTATAATCTCTTGAACCCACGACTGAGCCTTGACTATCTGCAATACCTGGCCCTTATCCCCGTCAAGCATGAGCAACAGATCCGTTGCCAGTTTGAGAGACTCCGTATGTCGGTTTGAGTCTTCTTTGCACGGAACCTTCTCGCTATAGCGCGCATCGATAATTTCTTGTATCTCATAACCGCGCCACTTTAACGGATTACCCACTGGCTGTGCATCCATCTGGCCGACATTCCCAGTCCTTTGTTCAACTGTCTTATTGGCCACAACAGCAGGCGCAGCAGCACCACTACGACCAGCCCGATACTCAGCATCGTATTTCTCACCAAACTCTTTGTTCTCATAAGTAAATAATTCCTTGTTAATAAATAAGATATCACTCTCCTTGCAGATGAAACTCATACGACTCGCATCCTTACAACTCTCATCGACCTCCACGCCCAGCACCTTAGCCATCGTATGCTGATTATCAATCAGGTTTCCCCAATCTAAACGTGCCTTGAACACAATCTTCAAACCCTTACCAGATGGCGTGATGTAGATGAGTTCGATGCCAAGTTTCTCCCAGTCCAGGCCCTTCTCGACCCAGCCTTGATAGAGCGTCATGGGATCCTCCACATGATCGATATCCATCACCACAAGACCCGTCAGTCTGGTTGCAGCCTGCTTGCGCCAACGTCCGACCTTGCCAGCCTTCGAGGCAGTTTCATCAAACGTAGCCTGGAAGATAAACGCTGGGAGTTTGCGTTTGAGTGAAGCATCGCCCGTCTCTCGGTACTTGTCAATGTTCTCATTCCACTTACTTGCCCTGACGAGCGCATAGAATTGCGCTTCGTCAACGGGCAGAGTAGGATTACTAAAGTTCTTCTGATAGCAAAACATATATATGGATATTATGGTTACACACGATTGATTAACTCATAGTCTACAAGGGCCTCCTTGGCGACCTTGGTGTCGCGTTCCAGAACGCTGATCACACTGGCCATGCCGATTTTCTTGGGGATACTCTCATAATACTTTAGATTCTTGGTTGACTCCTTCACCCAACCATGCTCGAGATAGCGGATCAGCTTGTCCTTCTTGCGCTTCCGCGAC
>OCTX012208899.1_pt1 | contig 29945 bp, 18 predicted proteins | sample 1539691 | NCBI WGS metagenome assembly OCTX01 (sample SAMN02144231, study PRJEB22623) | gut metagenome | biome: sheep rumen | host: Ovis aries | place: New Zealand
TTAGCCGTAGGCAAACTACGCACTTCGTGCTTAATAAAAATTGCGAACCATATCGTCCGGATGGTTAAATCTCAAACCTCAAACTTCAAACCTCAAAGTTTCCGTCCGGATGGCAAAACCTCAAACCTCAAACCTCAAATTTCAAATTATCCGTCTCTACTTGCGGTTCATTTCAAGCGTGATGGTGCCTACATACTGCCCGTTCTTACCCATCTGATTGCAAATCACTGGTTTGCCGTCCAGGTTCTTTACATATTCCGGATGCTGGAAGTAAGTGTGGCTGTGTCCGCCGCATACCACGTCGATATTCCGTGTGCCGGCGATGAAATCCTGATCCCAAACCTGTCCGTCGGCTGAGGGACCGCCCAGTTCCGACGCGTTCCAGCCAAGATGGGATATCGCTATGACGAGGTCGCATTTCTCCTCGTTTTTCAGATGGTCGGCCACCTTATTCGCACATTCACGCGGGTCGAGATAGGTGATGCCACGGTAGTTCTCCTCAAACACCAGACTCTCTAATGCCGGGCACACACCCAGGATACCGATTTTCAAGCCTTTGCGCTCGATGATGGTATAGGGCTTCACAACGTCCTTCAGCGCTGTGCTTCCGAAGTCGTAATTACAGCAGACGATTGGGAAGTTGGCCATCTTGAAGATACGAACCATGTTGTCGATGCCGTAGTCGAACTCGTGGTTGCCGATGGTTGAAGCATCATATTTCATGTGGTTCATCAGCTGCACTTCCACCTCTCCCTTAAATATGGAATAATAGGCAGACCCTTGTGAGAAGTCGCCACAGTCGAGCAACAGCAAATCCGGGTCCACCTCGCGAAGCTCGTTGATGAGGGTGGAGCGACGGATATATCCACCTTTGTCTGCCTTCGCCCTGTCGATGCTGTTGGGGTCGAGCGGCGTGATGCAGGAGTGGGTGTCGTTTGTGTGGACAATCTGCAGCTCGATGTTGCGGCTTTTCTCGAATGCGTCGAGGCTTGGATTAGCGTCCACGATGGTGAAACGCCCGTCGAGCGCGGAAGTCAGATGGCGGCCGGCGAACGTCTCTCCATAGATGTAGCTGAGCAGAACGTCCTGGGCTAATTCCTTACGCACATCGCATTTGCTCGACTTCTTGAACGCCTCCATGTGGTCGTTACCCTCTGCGAGGTAGTTGATGGTGGCAATACGGTATTTCTTTTTCGGATTCACTTTCTTGCCGCCTACTGACGACTCCAACACCTCGCCCGCGGAGTTGATGGTGAGGCGAACCTCCTTGCTGACTCCTTCTCCTTTGGACTTGGCCATCTGCTGGAACAGTTCCAACACGTATTCTCCTTTCAGCTCCACTATCGTGAAGTAATTGAGGAACGGAGCGATGTTGATGATGTTGCCTTTCGTCACTTCGCCCTGGGGCATGTCGGCACGCAGACCTCCCACATTGCATACGGCAAAGTCCACTTTCTCACCCAGTTTGTTAGCTTCAGAAACATAGGCGTCGGCCACGAAGTTGCTCAAGAGGCTCTCCGGACGGTCGGGGGTCATCAGCATGTCGCTGTAACCTACGACCTTGCCAATCAGCTCGTCCACCTCTGCCGTATAGGGCGCAAGCAAGTTGAGTGCATCCTGGTCGGGGGTCTTGTCGAGTGCTTTCGTCACTTCGATTCGGTGGGTCTGGATTGCTCCACACTCGTACTGCTGTCCGCTGGCACTTATCATAGTCGCCAATGCCACCAGCATCATGTATATCCTCTGTCTGTTCATAATGTTTTTATTTAAAATGGTTAATAACTGATTTTTATTCTTGTCTGTAGGGACTTACTTTATGTATGTCCGAAAATCATGTCAATAAACTTCAAATCTCAAACCTCAAATCTCAAATTTAATTACAAATCCACCGCCAGATGCCAGATGAATCGTAATCTTGTCGGACCCGCTTACGTTTCGGCTTTCTGTTTTGTAGTCGCACCCGTTCTTTTCCGCGTTGACGCCATCTCGATAGATAATTGCTTTTGCATCTGCTTTCAGCCCCAGCTGACTCAAGTCCACCGTCAGGTCGCGACCAGTCCAGTTCGTCTGGCCACCGATGTACCAAGTGTTGCCCTTACGTCTGGCTGTCACGATATATTCACCCATCTTTCCGTCGAGAATACGTGTTTCGTCAAAGACGGTGGGGATGCCGGCGATGAACTTCGTGTATTCCGGCTCTGCCATATAAGCGGTGGGGTTGTCGGCAAGCATGGTGAGCGGACTGTCGTGAATCACGTACATGGCCAGCTGGTGGCAACGGGTGCCCATCGTGAGCGGGTTGTAATAGATTGGCTGGAAGTCCTTGGCTGTCGCGTTGCGCATACCGCCTGGAGTGAAATCCACGAAGCCACACTGCATGCGGATAAACGGGAACGTGACATCATATTGTGGCATGTCCTTCTCGTCATGCTTCGTCCATTTGGCCTCTTCCATGCCGAATACGCTCTCGAAATTGACGATGTTGGGATAGGTGCGGTTGATGCCCGTGGGCTTGTAGATGCCGTGATAGTCGAGCATAAGATGGTGTCTGGCACAGGCGTCGGCTATGCGGTAAATCATGTCGACACCTTCCTGGTCGTCGCGGTCCAGAAAGTCCACCTTGAAGCCGGCGATACCCATGTCGGCATATTTAAGGCATGCTGCCTCCAGGTCTTTGTCGAGCACGTTGAACACCGTCCACAAGATGATACGCACGTTCTTGCTTTGGCCGTAACGCACCAGCTCAGGAAGGTCGATGGCGTCGATGGTGCTGAGCATGTCGCCACTCTTCGGATTGTACCATCCCTCGTCGAGGATGATATAGTCGAGTCCGTAGGCGGAGGCGAAGTCGATATAGTATTTGTATGTGTCCATGTTGATACCGGCCTGGAAGTCCACGCCGGTGATGCCCCAGTCGTTCCACCAGTCCCATGCTACGAGACCCGGCTTGATCCACGACGTGTCGGCTATGCGGCTGGGAGAAGCGAGGGCATACACCAGATGGTTCACTGGCATCTGCGTGTCTTTACGGCTTACGGCGATGATGCGCCACGGGAATGTGCGGTTGCCACGGCACTTGGCGATATAGGACTCTGTAGACGTCACATATTTCTGCACACGCCATTCGTAATAGTCGAAGGATTTGGGATAAGACGAAAACCATCCTTGCAACGTGTGGCCGGAAGGACGGACGAACATTCCGGGGTAGCTTTCGAGGTCGCTCTCCATCAACGTCAGCTTCAAATCCGGGTTGCTGGTGTCGCCGCAACAAACGGTCAGTGGCAGGAAACCAAGGTTGTCGGACGGCTGTTTGCTCAGGCTGGCAACGGAATAAGTGGCCTGAAATGCCATGGCCTCAGGCTTCTTAGGGTTCGTGGAGTAGGGTATATAGCTTTGGTGGTCACTGGCAAAATGGAAGTCGGACACTTCCTTGTTGACGGTATAATCCCGTCCGTCAAACCCGGTTGTCTCATAGCGGTAGGCCATGCCGTCGTTGAAAACACGGAACTCAATCATAAGCCCGTTATTTAATTTGATCTGGGAGAAATTGTATGTGACATCGAAAGAGGGCACACGATAGAACGGCGACACGATGGTCTCGGACTTTGTCCCTTCTGTCACCTTCTTTATCTTTGCTTTGCTGGCAGAGACTGATGTGTTCTTGTCGGAAGTGGTCAGTTCGAGGTCGACAGGCGATGGCTGCATCACAGTTTTTCCGTCGACGCTCATGGCATAAGTGATGCCGTTCTCTACTTGAACCGTCACTTTAATAGAATTGTCTGGAGAATTGACTTCCAATACTTTATTTGCAGCGTTCAGATAAGAAGTTGCTGAAGCTGCCGCAATCATGAATGTTAGTAAGGTCTTTTTCATATAATGATTTCTTTCGTTATTTCCTTTATTTCAATCACAAATTTACAAAAAAAAATGCGCTTATGAAACAATAATCAATAAAAATAATTTTTTGCCATCATAATTCAACATGATTCAATTTTCTAATAAGTAATCCGTCCTTACATATACCCTGGGGTTGTGGACGTCCCAAGTCCAGTCGAGCCCATTACGTACCAGAATCGCACCGACACCCATCCACCCTGGGGTTGTGGACGTCCTCGTCCGCACAAAAGACCGGCGAAGCACGGTCTAATCTATGCGTTATTGTCACCCGTCTCGGGCATCGAGCCCTCGACGGCTGGCGCGGACGGGGACGTCCACAACCCCAGTCCAGTCGAGCTCATTACGTAGCAGAATCGTACCTACACCCATCCACACAGGGGTGTGGACGTCCTCGTCAGCATAACAGATAACCAAAGTAATTAATACTATTCACTTCGTAGAATCTTGTCACGACTTGGCAAAGTTCAAACAAGTTTGACTTTGCACTCGCTGCTCCAAGATTTCACTTTTCACTATTCACTTATCTCCTCTTCTCGTCTTCGTGAATGATAACAAATCAAAGGGCAGACCATCGAGGTCTGCCCTTTGAAAATCAAATTATATGTCCAAGCGGATTAATATTCCAGCTTGCTCATACGTACGTATGTGTTGTAACGGCGCTGTGCGGCTGCCTTCGCTGCATCGAAGAGTTCCTGAGCCTCTGCCGGCTTAACCTTCTTGAGTGAGAGGTAACGTACCTCACCCTCGAGGAATTCCTGGAATTTATCCCAGTCTGGCTCTTTTGAGTCGAGCTGGAACGGATTCTTTCCCTCAGCCTCAAGACGCGGATCGTAGCGCCAGAGATGCCAGTAACCACAAGCTACTGCCTTTGCCTCCTCTGCCTGGCTCTTGCCCATGCCGCCCTTGGCCTTCAGACCGTGGTTGATACATGGAGCGTAAGCGATGACGAGTGACGGTCCTGGATATGCCTCTGCCTCGCGAATGGCCTTCAGACACTGTGCGTTGTCGGCGCCCATAGCGATTTGAGCTACATATACATATCCGTAAGTGGACTGCATCAAGCCGAGGTCTTTCTTCTGGATGCGCTTACCACCTGCTGCGAACTGAGCGATAGCACCGATAGGAGTAGCCTTTGAGGACTGACCACCTGTGTTGGAGTAAACCTCTGTGTCGATAACGAAGATGTTGACATCCTCACCAGAAGCGAGAACGTGGTCGAGACCGCCGTAGCCGATGTCGTAAGAAGCACCGTCACCACCGACAATCCACTGGCTGCGCTTCACAAGATAGTGAGAGAGCTCGCTGAGTTGCTTGCAAATCTCACAACCCTTGTTGCGGCCTTCCTCGATGAACGGCATCAGCTTGGCGGCTGCTGCCTTAGAAGCCTCCGCATTGTCCTTGCCGGCAATCCACTCGGCTGCTGCCTCTTTGTAGCCTGCAGGACACTCTGCCTTAGCTGTTACCTCGTTGAGCATGCTTACGATGCGTGCACGGATCTTCTTGTTGGCGATCTCCATACCAAGACCATACTCGCAGAAGTCCTCGAAGAGTGAGTTCGACCAAGCCGGACCCTGACCCTTGGCGTTCTTCGTGTAAGGAGTGGAAGGGATAGAACCAGAATAGATGGAAGAGCAACCTGTTGCGTTTGCAACCATCTGACGGTCACCGAAGAGCTGAGAAATCAACTTCACATACGGAGTCTCACCGCAACCTGAGCATGCGCCAGAGAATTCGAAGAGAGGAGTTGCGAACTGTGACACGCGAGGATTGGCCTTGATGTCGATAAGATCCTGCTTTGAAGCTACGTTCTTCACGCAGTAATCCCAGTTCTTTGCCTCAGGAAGCTCGCCTTCCAGCGGAACCATCTTGAGGGCCTTGCCCAGTTTCGGATTGCCAGGACATACGTCCACGCAGTTGCCGCAACCCAGACAGTCCATTACGCTTACCTGCATACGGAACTGCATGCCCTTCAGAGCGGCCGGAGCCTTCATCTCGAGCTTGGCAGCATCGAGGCCGGCTGCTTCCTTCTCGTCCATGACGAACGGACGGATAGCTGCGTGAGGACATACAAACGCACACTTGTTACACTGAATACAGTTCTCGGAAATCCAAGTCGGAACGAAAGCAGCTACACCACGCTTCTCATAAGCAGCTGTTCCCTGCTCCCATGCACCGTCCTCATAGCCCTTATATGCTGATACAGGGAGGAGGTCACCGTCCTGAGCATTGATTGGACGAACCACATTGTTGATGAAGTCAGGATCGTTGTTCTCTGCCTTTGGCTCGTCGGGAAGGTTTGCCCATGCCGGATCGATGTCGAGTTTCTTGTACTCACCACCACGGTCAACGGCAGCATAGTTCATGTTCACAACATCCTCACCCTTCTTGCCGTAAGACTTCACGATGAACTTCTTCATCTGCTCTACTGCCAGGTCTACAGGAATCACCTCGGTGATGCGGAAGAATGCTGACTGGAGGATGGTGTTTGTACGGTTGCCAAGACCAATCTCCTGGGCAATCTTGGTTGCGTTGATATAGTAAACAGTGATGTTCTTCTGAGCGAAGTAACGCTTCACATTGTTTGGCATGTTCTTTGCCAGATCCTCTGCATCCCAGATCGTGTTGAGCAGGAATGTACCGTTCTCGCGCAGACCACGGGTCACGTCGTACATACGGAGGTATGCCTGTACGTGGCAAGCCACGAAGTTAGGAGTCTTGATCTGGTATGTAGAACGGATAGGAGTGTCACCGAAACGGAGGTGTGAGCAAGTGAAACCACCTGACTTCTTGGAGTCGTAAGAGAAATAAGCCTGACAATACTTGTCGGTGTTCTCGCCGATGATCTTCACTGAGTTCTTGTTGGCACCTACTGTACCGTCGGCACCAAGACCGAAGAACTTAGCCTCGAAGATGCCCTCGCCGCCAAGTGCCTTCTCCTCCTCAAGCGGAAGTGAAGTGAAGGTGACGTCGTCCACAACACCGATGGTGAAGCGGTCTTTCGGCTGAGGCAGTTTCAGGTTGTCGTATACGCTGAGAATCATCGTCGGAGTCACGTCGGAAGATCCGAGACCATAACGACCACCTACGATAAGCGGCGCATTTTTCTGACCGTAGAAAGCATCCTTAACGTCGAGCAGGAGGGGCTCACCGCTTGCTCCAGGTTCCTTCGTGCGGTCGAGCACTGCGATACGCTTTGCTGTCTTTGGCACTGCGGCAAGGAGATGCTCAACAGAGAACGGACGATACAGGTGAACGCTTACCATACCGTACTTGGCACCGTTTGCGTTTGCATAGTCGATAGCCTCACGAGCGGCTTCTGTGGCCGAACCCATAAGGATGATCACCTGCTCTGCGTCGTCGGCTCCATAGTAAGAGAAGAGCTTGTACTCACGGCCTGTGATCTTGGACACTTCCTTCATATATTCCTCTACGATTCCAGGAACGGCGTCGTAATAGCGGTTGCAGCTCTCACGGTGTGCGAAGAATGTCTCAGGGTTCTCTGCCATACCTTTGGCCTGAGGGTGCTCTGGAGACAGGGCACGGGCACGGAACTCGCTCAGCGCCTCCATGTCAACCAACGGACGGAGGTCTTCCATGTCGATCTCCTCAATCTTCTGATACTCATGAGAAGTACGGAATCCATCGAAGAAGTTGATGAACGGTACGCGGGCTTTCAGAGCTGAGAGATGAGCGACAGCTGCGAGGTCCATCACTTCCTGTACTGAGCCTTCTGCCAGCATGGCAAAACCAGTCTGACGGCAGGCCATCACGTCGCCGTGGTCGCCGAAGATACAGAGTGAGTGGCTGGCGATTGTACGGGCAGATACATGGAATACGCTCGGGAGAAGCTCACCGGCTATCTTATACATATTGGGAATCATAAGGAGCAAACCCTGTGATGCCGTGAATGTGGTGGTAAGCGCACCGGCCTGAAGTGAACCGTGCACTGCACCTGCAGCTCCTGCCTCTGACTGCATTTCCTGTACGAGGACTGTGTCGCCGAAGAGGTTCTTACGACCTGCAACAGCCCACTCGTCCACGTGCTCTGCCATAGGAGAAGATGGGGTGATAGGATAGATGGCAGCCACTTCCGAGAACATGTACGCTACATGTGCGGCGGCTTGGTTACCATCGCATGTCAAGAATTTCTTTTCTTTACCCATTGTCTTAGAATTAAAAATTAGTATTGTTAATAAAATCTTTTGATGTCAATATAAGAAACCGAAAAGCCATAATGGAATCTGATTACCTTCGCCAACGTCGCAACGGTTGACGGCAAACAAGGTCTTTGACTTGCTTTTCAGTTTTGTGCTGTGCTCTACAATCTTGAACTCAAACTCCTTGTCGATGAGAAATGCGCCGGAATTACCGATTTTATTGACCTTATGGTCCTTCCATAAAGTGTTGCAGAAGAAGGTCTCCTGTACGTCGTGGTCGTCGAAACGTTTAGGGTAGAAGCTGTAGATGAGGTTGGAGTTGTGGAGAAGGACACGTGCCGGCTTTTTCGGGAACTCATCGTCCTTGGCATAAATCATGTTGACCAAGCGGGACTCCATCAAGTATTTGATATAGTGCATGACTGTGGCCCTGCTCATACCCAGTTCCTGGGCAAGCTGGCTGATGTTTGGCGCGGAGTTGCCGCTCATCGTGAGCAGATAGAATAGCTGCTTGATTTTTGCAAGATACTTCAACTCGATTTGCTTGATGAGAAGTATGTCGACTTCTATCATCATGTTCATGGTTTTCAAGAGATTCTCAGAATAATTCTTGTTCTCCAGGAAGAAAGGGTAGAAACCATGGTGGAGATAGTCGTTGAAGAAATCGCGAGGATTCAGCTCCTCATATATGGTCTTTGCTATTTCCGTGTGGTTGGATATAATTTCCTTTAAAGAGTAAGAGCGGAAATTATGGTTGGTCTTGAGGTTGAGGAATTCACGGAAGGAGAATCCTCTGAGATTGTATGACTTGACAATGCCGTTGAGCTCGGGGTTTTCCTCCTTGAGTCTCATGACTGGCGAACCGGTAAATATGATTTTGAGGCCAGGATACTTGTCGTAACATTCGCGTAACTGATGACTCCAGTCAGGCTGTTTGAACACCTGGTCGATCAGCAGTGTCTTTCCGCCATTATGATAAAACTCCCCGGCAAAAGACGAAATTCCGATGTTCTGAACGTAGAAATTGTTCGTGTTGATGTACAGACAGGAATTGTCTGCAATGTTGAAATGCTCTTTGGCGATTTGAAGCAGAAATGTGGTTTTGCCCACACCTCTCGCGCCTTTGATGCCAATCATACGCTGACTCCAATCGATTTCGTCCATTAGATACCTTCTGACAGTGGATTGGAGGTGAGAAACTAAATATTTGTGCGTTCTGAAAAATGATTCCATATGATGACGGAAAAATACTTAATCTTTTTCTGCTTGTGGTTTTGCGTTTTAACTGAAAAAAATCACAAATTAACCGCAAAAGTCCATAATTACGTAATTATTTTGCAAAGTTAGTAAAAAATATCGTGATTTGCAAACTCGACTTTGCAAAAATCAAAAAAAAATTCATGTTAACATTTCATAACAATTTAAGCCCTTGCAGTCGGCCGGCCGGTTTTGGAAGAACTGGCCAGCTGACTGCGGCTGTAGAGCGCTTATTTCTTTTTGCTATTGGTTTTCAGACTGTCAGTTTGCAAGCTGTTTTCCGTGAGTGCAGGATTCGTCTTCTTGTCGTTGAAAAGCTCTATGGCTTTTCTGATGGTGTTGTCATCAGAGTTCAGGTATTTCATATAAGCCTGTATGTCAAGCATGCTGTAGATGATATTACCGTAGATAGTACGTTCCAGCAGATGGCGGCTCTGGATAATCATGTTGTTTCGTCTGACTATGTTCTTGGTGTCAGCGAATCTCACGCAATCCTCTACCATGTGCTGGCTTTTCAGATATTTCAGCAGAGAGTTGTATGTGGAGTACTTGGACAGCTTCGAGCGATTCTTGTCTGTGTACTCGAAGCAGAACTCAGAGATAATTCCTTTGGTCACCAGTTCCTTGTAGTAATTCGTGATTTCGGTGGTGTCCTCGGCTACGAAATAGTCTGGCATGATTCCGCCACCTCCATAGACCGTGCGGCCGATGGACGTCTTGTATTTCTCGCCGCTCTGCTTGATGGAGTCCTCGTTGAAGAACTCACCATGGTCGTACCGTGTGAGCAGGTCGCCCTCGTAGAGTTCCGGCTGACCCTTGGTATATGGCTTTTGTATGCAACGTCCGCTCGGGGTGTAATAGCGAGCGATGGTCAGGTTGACGATGGCGTTGTCGCTCAGACCGATGGGCTCCTGAACAAGACCCTTACCGAATGTGCGACGTCCGACGATGATGCCACGGTCGTTGTCCTGGATGGCACCGGAGAAAATTTCTGAAGCGCTGGCCGTGTATTCGTTGGTCAGGATGATGAGCGGAAGTGTCTGGAATGCGCCCCATCCGTCGCTCATGTAAGTCTGTCTGGGAGAGCAACGGCCCTTCGTGTAGACTATCATCTTGTTCTTTGGCAGAAATTCGTTCACCATCTGGTTGGCTGTCTGAAGATAACCGCCACCATTGTTTCTAAGGTCGATGACCAGTCCTTTCATCCCTTCGCTCCTGAGCTCTTCCAGTGCGTTAAGGAATTCGATGTGGGTGGTCTGTCCGAAATTCTTGACAAAGACATAACCTAATTCGTCGGTTAGCATATAGGATGCCTCCACGCTCTGAACGCGTATGTCGCCACGAACTATCGTGAAATCCTTGGTCTCACCACGACGGAGCACTTTCAGTTTCACCTCTGTGCCTTTCGGACCCTTCAGGCGATGGATGGTCTCCTCGTTTGTCACCTCACTGCCCACGTATGGCTTGCCGTCTATCTCGATGATTCTGTCACCAGGCAATATGCCTACCTTCTCAGACGGACCGTCCTTGATGATGTTGGAGATATAGACTGTGTCGTTCTTTATCATGAACTGAACTCCAATGCCGGAGAAAGAACCGTTCAGGTCGTCGTTGGCTGTCTTGGCATCTTTGGCAGTGACGTAAGAAGAGTGGGGGTCAAGGTCTTTCAGGATAAGTGGTATGGCGTCATCCACAATTTCCTGCACGTTGATGGTGTCGACGTATTTATAGTCTATGATGTCGAGCAGCTCTGTAAGTTTGTTGGATGATGAGTTGATGACGTTCAGCCTGTTGCCCGAAAATCTGCTGGCAAAGAATATACCGATGACAATTCCGATGATGATGCTGATCGCAATTAGAAGCGGTATGACTGGATTGTTATAGGTTTTGGTGTCCTTTATTGACTCGCTCATTTTAGAAGCTGTATGTAATATTTTTATGTAATGAATGATATATAAATAATGTGTAAATTCCGATTATATGCAACTGTACGATGCTGCCGAAGCGGTGTGTCTATTTACACTCACACTCAGGGTCAAGGAAGATGACTTCGATTCCTGCTCTTTTAAGCAGCAGGATGCCGTCTTCGATTCTGTATTTCTCGGAATAAACCACACGTTTGATACCACATTGGATGATTAGCTTTGCACATTCTAAGCACGGGGATGCTGTGACATACAAAGTGGAGCCGTCGCTCGAGTTGCCGGAACGGGCCAGTTTCGTGATGGCATTGGCTTCGGCGTGCAAAACGTAGGGCTTGGTTGTGTTGCCCTCGTCCTCACATATATTCTCGAATCCGCTCGGGGTGCCATTGTAGCCGTCTGATATGATCATCTTGTCTTTTACAACCAGACATCCCACCTGCCTGCGTTTGCAATATGAGTTTTCTGCCCAGATCCGCGCCATTCGTAAATACCGGGAGTCTAACAGCTGTTGTTTGTCCATATAATTTATTCTGATAAATTCCTTTTGTTCGTGAATCTGATGTAATTGTGGCTGTCTTCCTTAATCATAATATTGTTCTCATCGCCAGAGTATGACTTGGCGTCCTTGAGTACATTATATATGTTATTGCTTAAGGAGCTGGCATTCACATTGTCGGACTTGGAGAATTGAAGTGTCATCGAATTATTCTTCCCGTTTGCTTTCCATGTTCCTGCAATGCTACTCCCCTGAGCGAGCACGCCGGTGAACGACTGGTCGGCTGAGAAATATATCATGTACGTTGAAGCGACAGCATAAATGCTTTTCAGATTGTCGCCCACAATGGGATTTCCATTGATTTCCCCACCAGACACATACCATGTCTTTCCTGAGAATATTGAGCCGATGTCGTCTTCGTCATCACAGGCGGCCGCCATGCAAAGCGACAGCGTCAAGCAGGTGAAGCATAGAATTTTCTGAGTCAGTCTCATTTGAAACATCCTTGAAACAACATTTTTACAAATTTTTTTATTTAATCTGCAAAGTTAATCATTTTTATCCGATTTTCAAATTATTTACACTCGCTTTTTTGGATTTTACAATCTTTTCTTTTTTTTCATTTTTTTTACGTTATTTGATGTTAAAAATTCAAGAATATTTACTATTTTTGTAGAAAATTTATTTCACAAATAAACCTGCCTCATTTTCAGGACGACAACGTGACTTGAAGACGAGAATACAGAACGGCAGTCTGGGTAAACAAATACGTTGATGGAGTACGAAAGTGAGGTATGCTTTTTTTTCAAATTAAATTGAAATTCAGAATTAACCTATTTATACATATATTATTATGCTAATCATCGGTATCGGAGGTGGTACTGGCTCTGGTAAGACCACCGTAGTAAGGAAAATCATAGAGAGCCTTCCTGACGACAGTGTTGCTGTCATCCCCCAGGACTCCTATTATAATGACCAGTCGCACTTGCCATTGGATGTGAGAAAACGTACAAATTTTGACCATCCGGACGCATTTGAGTGGCCTTTGTTCGCTCATCAGATACAGGAACTGAAAGAGGGTAGGGCGATAGAGCAGCCTACTTATTCCTACATTACGTGTACACGCTTGTCGGAAACTGTGCATGTGGAGCCAAAGGATGTCATTATCATTGAGGGCATCATGGCACTTTACGATAAAAAGCTTCGAGACTTGATGGACCTGAAGATATTTGTGGATGCTGGATCGGATGAACGTCTACTTCGTGTCATTACACGTGATATTGTGGAGAGAGGTCATCCTCTGGAGATGTTGGTCGATAAATACAGAAATGTGCTCAAACCCATGCACGACGAGTTCATTGAACCAACCAAACAATATGCGGATATCATCATCCCCAATGGAGGTAATAACGATAAGGCTATTGCCATGATGCAACTTTATATCTCCTCTGCTTTACGGGGTTTTTGACATATCTCCTCTGCTTTACGTGGTTTTTGACATGTCTCCTCTGCTTTACGGGGTTTTTGACATATCTCCTCTGCTTTACGGGGTTTTTGACATATCTACTCTGCTTTACGTGGTTTTTGACATGTCTCCTCTGCTTTACGGGGTTTTCGGCTTATCTCCTCTGTTTTACGCGTTTTTATGACTATTCTGCTGATTCGCTTTTCGATTATTCTTTTGGGCAATTTTGTTGTGTGCGCACACATTTTTGCCTTTCAATTGTTAACAAGTATTAAATCTTTAATATAATTGACTAAATTTCAGCAATATTTTATAGTTTGATTTTTTTATAATAGGAAAAATGCGTAACTTTGCAATAGTTTTTTAAGGTAATTCCCTAAGGGGGAAAATTGTTTAATATAAAAAATAAAAGATTATGTTGCAGGAAAAAGCAGGGAACATTGCCGGTATTATCTGGAATGCTCTTTCTGAGGCTCAGACTGGTCTGACCTTCAAACAGATTAAGAAAATTACAAAACTCACAGAAAAAGATTTCAATCTCGGTATTGGTTGGCTTCTCCGCGAAGACAAGCTCGCTGTTACTGAAACTGAGGACGAGAAAGATCCATTTGCTTACGCACTCAAGTAATCTGATGTTTAAAAAAATATCCAAAGGCAATCCTATTTCATAGGGTTGTCTTTTTTCGTTTTTCAGTGTGGTGAGTTGCAGCTTGTCTGACCTGTCCGACCCGTCCGACCTGTCTGATTTTTACCCTTCATCTATTTCCGTCTATTTTAGACCAACACACAAGGCTCCTGACTGGAATCCACCTTCATTAGCCCCACAAACTTTCCAGGTGTTGAGTGGATACCGTCCAGCCTTCCCATCTAAACAAAAAGCAGTTTCGTACGCTGCGTTGTCAACGCAACCCCCGCCCATAACCTCTAAAACTTCTCTAAAAACGTCTACTTTAGACCATGTCATAAAAATTCATATCTTTGGCTCTTTCACTCCCTTCCAACTAATTCCTCAAAGGTGACGCTGAACGATTTCAACCCACAAAATAATTATTAATAAACCTTAATCTATTTTGTAAGTTCTCTTATTTTTATTAAATTTGTAAACATAAAATTCAAAAATATACATAGAAATCTGTAAAAATATTATAAATGAGCACTTTAGTTAAATTTCGACTGACAGCAGCACTTCTTTTTGGATTTTCATTATGTGTAACCGCACAGAAGCATATGGGAACATACACCTTCAAAGACAAGTCCACTTATACAGGCGAACTGCAGAGCGGAAAACCCAATGGTAAGGGAAAAACCGTTTTTCTGAACGGGGACACATATGAAGGTGAGTATGTCAAAGGGAAAAGAGAAGGGTATGGTGTGTACTCCTTCACTGACGGTGAAAAATACGAAGGCCAGTGGATCCAGGACCATCAGCATGGCAAAGGACGCTATTATTTCGCAAATAAAAATGTATATGACGGACTCTGGTATAAAGACTACCAACAAGGCGACGGCGTCATGTATTATTATAACGGCGACAAATATGAGGGTAACTGGGAAAACGACCTACGTTCAAGATATGGTAAATATACTTGGGCTAATGGAGTTGTGTACGACGGACAATGGGTGAACGACAAAAAGCACGGAAACGGAGCCATCAACTGGAATGACGGAAATATATACTCCGGCCAGTGGGAAAACGACCAAAGAAGCGGAAGAGGCATCTATCTTTATGCTAATGGAGACGAATATGACGGTGAGTGGAAATACGACATGACTAACGGAAAAGGCATTTATAAATTTAGCAACGGAGACAGATATGAGGGTACTTATGTGAATGGTGAACGCGACGGACAAGGGGTGTTCACATATCACGACAACCGCAAGTATATCGGCCAGTTTAAGAATGGTAAAATGTCGGGCGAAGGGACCTATATTTGGGCTGACGGCTCCAAATATGAGGGACAATGGGCGAACGACAAACACAACGGACGAGGTAAGTACACTTCAGCCAATGGCGACATATATGATGGCGACTGGGTGAACGGACTCATGAACGGCAAAGGCGTGATTATCATGAAAGACGGCTCAAAATTCAAAGGGTCATTCAAGAATGGACTCAAGAACGGGGATGCCATCGAGGTCAACAAGGACGGAATCCGATTCGAGGGCACATATCTGAACGATGTGCGCGACGGAAGTTTTGTTGAAAAAGACCGTAACGGACAGATAATCAGAAGAGGTGTGTACCGTAACGGAAGAATTGAATCAACATATTAACTTAATAAATGAATAAACCATGATTATCGATGCACTGAACAACTTAAAGGACTATGTGTCGCTGAACCCTCTCTTTAAGGATGTCGTTGAATTCATCCAGAAGACAGATTTAGCAAGTCAAGAACCTGGAATCGTGAAAATCAAAGGAGATGACCTGTTTGCCAACTTCACGGTAGCAAACGGCAAGACTCCCGATCTGGCAAAACTGGAGACTCACGACAAAATGATAGATATACAAATACCTATCAGCACGAAAGAGACTATGGGCTATATCCCAAGAGTGAAACTGAAGGAAGCTGACTACAATCCTCAAAAGGACATCACATTTTATAATGAAAAACCAGAGAGCTTTGTAGACGTGAATGTCGGTGAGTTTGCTATTTTCTTTCCGCAGGATGGACATGCACCATGTATATCCGAAGAGGAGAAAATTCAAAAGGTGATTTTCAAAGTGAAAGCATAACGGACTATTTTGTGTATGCTGCATATTTCGAATAAAACAAAATTCAATACAATATGGCTGAGAAAAAAACTAAAACGATAAAGAAAATACAACATATCGGACTGGTGAAGAACGACTCCTGGCTGGAACCCTATGAGGACGCCATCAAAGGACGCCACGATCATGCTTTATGGAAACTGAACCAGCTTACCAATAACGGAAAGCAGACACTGTCGGATTTTGCCTCTGGATATCTCTATTTCGGACTGCACCGCACCGATAAGGGATGGGTTCTCAGGGAGTGGGCTCCAAACGCAACTGAGATTTACCTCATCGGCGACTGCAACGGATGGCAGGAAACTGACAAATATAAGATGAAACGCCTGAAAAACGGCAACTGGGAACTCAAGCTCTCCAAAACGGCATTGAAACACGAACAGCTCTACAAACTCAGCGTGCATTGGGATGGCGGACAGGGAGAAAGAATACCCGCGTGGGCCAACCGTGTCGTACAGGATGAGAATACCAAGATTTTCTCAGCACAGGTATGGGCGCCTGAACAGGAATATGTGTGGAAGAAAAAGAAATTCAAGCCAGACACATCTCCGCTCATGATCTATGAATGCCACATCGGAATGGGCCAGGATGCTGAGAAAGTCGGCACCTACACTGAATTTAAGGACAATATTCTGCCAAGAGTAATAAAAGACGGGTATAACTGTCTGCAGATCATGGCTATCGCAGAACACCCTTATTATGGAAGTTTTGGCTATCACGTGTCGAACTTCTTTGCTCCGTCAAGCCGTTTCGGCACTCCTGAGGAGTTGAAAGAGCTGGTGGACGAAGCTCACAAAAACGGGGTTGCCGTGATTATGGATATCGTACATTCTCATGCCGTAAAAAATGAGGTGGAGGGATTAGGCAATTTTGCCGGTGACCCTTGTCAGTACTTCAACCAGGGCGGAAGACGCGAACACCCGGCTTGGGATTCCCTCTGTTTTGACTATGGCAAGAATGAGGTTATACATTTCCTTCTTTCCAACTGCAAATACTGGCTGGAGGAATTCCATTTCGACGGATATCGATTCGACGGAGTCACGTCCATGCTTTACTACAGCCACGGACTCGGCGAAGCCTTCGGAGGATATGGAGACTACTTCAACGGACATGAGGACGATGAGGCGATTGCATATCTCACACTTGCTAACCTTCTCATTCATGAGGTTAAGCCTACTGCTATTACAATTGCTGAGGAAGTGAGCGGAATGCCTGGATTGGCTGCTCCATTCAAAGACGGTGGTTATGGCTTTGACTACCGTATGGCAATGAATATCCCCGACTATTGGATAAAGACCATCAAAGAACTCAAAGACGAAGACTGGAAGCCTTCATCTATGTTCTGGGAGACCACAAACCGACGCGCGGACGAGAAGACCATCTCTTATGCCGAAAGTCATGACCAGGCACTTGTAGGCGACAAGACAATCATATTCAGACTGATTGACGCAGACATGTACTGGCATTTCAAGAAAGGAGATGAAAACTTGGTGGCCGAAAGAGGTATAGCTCTCCATAAGATGATTCGTCTGCTCACTGCTTCTACAATCAATGGTGGGTATCTGAACTTCATGGGCAACGAGTTCGGGCATCCAGAGTGGATTGACTTTCCACGGGAAGGCAATGGATGGAGCTATAAATATGCACGCCGTCAATGGAATCTGGTTGATAACCATGAACTGTGCTATCATTATTTGGGTGATTTCGACGAAGCTATGGTGAAACTCATCCGTAGCTTGAAAAACTTCCAGAAGACACCTGTTGTGGAGGTATGGCATAACGACGGAGACCAAATCCTTGCATATAGCAGAGGTGACCTGCTGTTTGTGTTCAACTTCAGCCCGAACCGGTCGTACACTGACTATGGTTTCATCGTGCCACAGGGATCGTACAAGGTGATGCTGAACACAGACTCCAAGCTGTACGGAGGCAATAACTTTGCTGACGACACTGTCACACACTTCACCAATTATGACCCTATCTACGAGAAGGACGGTAAGGGATGGCTGAAATTGTATATTCCGGCGCGAAGTGCGGTCGTGTTGAAGAAAATGGACTAAAATGGATGTATATTCACATGATAATCATAATGCCGCAGGGATTGTAAGACATTCCTGCGGAATTATTTTTATTTTATTTTCTTTCTTATATCTCTTTTTTCTGCAGGGTGAGATTCTCTCAAAAGCACAATATGTGTTTTCAAAAGGCACAACTACATACTCCATATTCTGGGGGGCTCTGATTATCACTGTGGTTTTGAGATTGATCCAACTGCCAGTAAGCAAGTATATGAATCTTCCACTTAGATTCCATGCGCTTACGTATATTCCATCTGCCCTGTTACTGACTGTAATATGTGACGTGGCAAGTTCTGCCGTCAATGGCACTTCATCTGGTGGGTGGTGGCTTGGCCTGCCATTCATGCTTGTCGTTTTTTATTTCCTGTCAAGAATTGCCATTTATTTCGACTCGTCCTTTTACTCAAGCTCCAACAGGTCCAAGAGTCTGTCTCTGTATCTGTTTACTAACGGTCTGGCTCTTCTCTTCGTCATATTGTCTTGCGCCACATGCAATTCCTCAACGGATGTCGACATGTATGAGCAAAGAATTGAACGGCTGATACTGGAAGGTGATTATGATAATGCCTTGGAGACAGGAAAAAAGTCATTGTCAACCAACCGACGTGTCACCAATCTTAGGATGTATGCCTTGTCGAAATTGGGTAAGTTACCTGAACGTTTGTTCGATTTTCCACAATACTATGGATCAGATGGCCTCTTATGTGTGTCGGATACCAGCCAACGGCTGTATCGATTTGACTCAAATGACATTTGCGACTATCTTGGGGTGAGATGCGACAGCGGTATTCTTACTACTGCGGATTATTTTAAGTCTGTTGTATTCAAGCAGCAGCTGGTGGCGGATTCGTTGATGAGCATTGAGCTGGCTCGTTCGGCAAATCCCGATTCGTTGCAAGATGAAATTAATTCCCATTATGAGTTATTGAAAAAAGAGAAAAAGAGAATCGACGACTATATATTATGCGGTCTCCTTCTTGACCGTGATATTGATGGATTCAAAGAAAAGTTGGACAAAACTTACACGGGAGAATCATTCACCGACAGCGTGGTTCCTGTCGAGTCTCTGCCAAAAGCCTATAGGGAAGCCATGGTGATGATTTATCCGGAAATTGGCGATACCGTCATGCTCGAACTCTACACCCGTTTTCTTGACCTCAGAGAATCCGTGAAAGACTCCACTGCCAGTTCGAATATCACAAGACGAGAGAGAATCGAAAATGGCAAGCCTGGGACGTTTGGTAACACATTCTGGTGGTATTATTACAATCCCAACATCACAAAGAAAGACCGAAAATAAAAATCCTTATGTAGGGTTGCAAAATGCGACGAAGTCTGAACAAAAGAAAATCGCTATGATATCAAACGAGATATCACAGCGATTTTAATCTATAGTTCTCTGCGAGCAGAGCCCGTTATTGATGCTGAGGACGAAGCAGGTCGTTGACGGTCTTCACAGGATTGAATGTGGACAGAGGCACCTCAACGAAGATGGTGTTCCAGTTGCTCATGGCACCGTTCCACAGGCCCGGCAGTTCGAGTGCTTTCAGCTCTTTACCGTCTTTGGACTTATAGGAAATAAAGCCTGTCTTCGGATCGACAAACTGAGGCAGGTCAAACGGGTTGCCCAGATAGTCCTTTGTTGCGCAAACAAGGTCAACTGGATTGAAATGAGTACCGTCCTTGAACATCTTCATGTATTCCTCATTGCTTTTGTCAATCTGGGAACTCTCTAAGATTTGCAGTGAAATCGTACCGTCGTCATTAAAGGCGAGGAATGGTCCACCTCCTGGCTCACCAACATTCTTCACCATTCCACAGACACGAATAGGACGGTTCAGCTTTTTCTTCATATATATAACAAGGTCGGCATCTTCCAGGTTTTTCAACTCCGGATTGCGTATGCCAAGCTCGTCGCGCATGAAGCGAATGATGCCTTCCAGCTGTGCATGTGTGTATTCTCCGCTGTTGAGCAGCTCAAGATACTGGAAGATCTTGACTTGTATGTCGGTCAGCACACCGGCAATCAGCTTCTTATATGTGACGGTGTCTTCCTTCAGACGGTCAGGAACCACATTGTCAATGTTCTTGATGAAAACAATGTCACCGTCGATTTCGTTGAGGTTCTCAATTAAAGCGCCATGGCCACCCGGACGGAAGAGGATCTTTCCGTCTGATGTCCTGAATGGCTCATTATCCATCGTAGCAGCAACAGTGTCAGTGCTTTTCTTTTGCTCAGAAAATGAGATGTTGTATTTCACATTGAATTTTTTCTCATATTTTCCAGCCACCTCTGCCACCAATGCCTCAAAGAGTGGACGATGCTCAGGCGAGACTGTGAAATGAATGTTCACAATTCCGTCCTTTCCGCTTGCATAAAGCGCACCTTCAACAAGATGCTCTTCTAGTGGAGTACGGCTGCCGTCATCATACTTGTGGAATTTGAGCAACCCCTTAGGGAGTTTACCGTAATTGAGGCCGTTGGCGTTCAAGAGATTGCCGACCACCTTCTTGTATTCACCATTACCAACCAAGGCCATGATGTCCTTTCCTTCATTTTTCAAGCACACCTCATTGAGGTCGTCATAGAAGGCAAACTTGGTGATGTTGGCAAAAAATTTCTTGATAAAGTCGTTGTCCGGTTCATTGCTGTCGCCATCAAGGAAAGCAAACAAGTCTTTGAACATTCGACTTGCCGCACCACTGGCGGGCACAAACTTCACGACCTTGTGACCAGAACCAAGGTAGTTCTCCCACACATTAAGGTATTTTTTTTGATCTTTCTCACTCAATACACAGATTCCATGATTGGCAGATGCTGCCGCATAGAGTTTCAGGAATGGAAATCCTTTCACAAATGCATCAAGTTGGGAATTCAGCTTCTCTTCGGAAATTCCCTTGCTTTGGAGTTGCTGCAGGTCTTGTTCGTTTAACATGATGTCACACTTTTATGTTATAAATTATATTAAATTTATGGTATTATACATTAATATTCTACAAAATTACATTTATTTTTTCACATTATGAAAAAATAACATGATTATTTTTTATCTTTGCATGGAATTTTATCAGTTTACGGCCACACAGCCTTCACAAAAATATTTTTTTTACTTTTAATCATGGATATTCAGGATTCAAACATACATAATGCCTTGATGGAATTGCAGAGATTGACTGAGGATGTGCTCTCAACCGAAGACTTTCTTTCCATAAAAAATCTCTATCTGAAATATTCGGATGAGATACCTGATAAGATTCCTCCGTTTGACTTCAATCCATTCTTGTTCGACATTCAAACTGCTATCATCTATGTGGAAGAAATCGGATTGAACCGGACTTCTGTCATCTGCATGCTCATAAAATATCTTTACTTCCAAGACTATATCAATCAAGATGACGTAGCCACCCGATTTGGCGACGACGTCCTTAGCGTGTTAAGAGGACTCGACAAGGTGAATGAGCTTTATGCCAACTCACCAGCTATTGAAACTGAGAATTTCAGGGAGCTGCTTATGCTTTTCGCAGAGGACATGAGGGTGATCTTCATATTGATCGCAGACAGGATCAATGTCATGCGTCAGATAAAAGACTTGGGAGAAGACGTAGACCGTAAGAAGATTGCCAGGGAAGCTTCGAGGCTGTATGCTCCGCTTGCCCACAAACTTGGCTTGTATCTGATAAAGTCGGAATTGGAAGACCTCTCCTTGAAATATCTTGAGCACGATGCCTACTATATGATAAAAGAGAAATTGCATGCCACAAAGAAATCGCGTGATGCATACGTCTCTGCGTTTCTGCAGCCTATTGAGCAGAAGCTGACTGAAGCCGGACTGAAATTTCACACAAAGGGCCGTACAAAATCCATTCATTCTATATGGCAAAAGATGAAAAAACAAAGATGTCGTTTTGAGGATATCTATGACCTGTTTGCTATTCGAATCATTCTGGATTCAAAAATTGAGAACGAGAAGCAAGACTGCTGGAAAGTCTATTCCATCGTTACCGACATGTATGTGCCAAATCCAAAACGTCTCAGAGACTGGCTTTCTGTTCCCAAAAGCAATGGCTACGAAAGCTTGCACACCACGGTGATGGGCCCTGACGGCAAATGGGTGGAAATCCAAATCAGGACGGAGCGTATGGACGAAATCGCAGAAAGGGGAGTGGCCGCCCATTGGCGCTATAAAGGGGTGAAAGACAGTGGAACGAAGATGGAGGAGTGGCTGCGGGATATGCGCATGACCCTTGAACTGAACGAAAGCGACCCTGTGTCAATCGAGAATCAGTTTAAGGTGGATGTATATAATGATGATGTGTTTGTGTTCACTCCAAAAGGGGATCTGCTCAAACTGCCCCAAGGAGCCACGGTCTTGGATTTCGCCTATTTAATCCACACTAATGTGGGAAGCCACTGTGCCGGAGGCAAAGTGAATGGAAAGAATGTTCCGCTTCGTACAAAACTGAAAAGCGGAGACCAGGTTGAGGTCATCACGCGTCCAAATCAGGTTCCCAAACGTGACTGGCTTTCGTTTGCCAAAACAGCTAAAGCCCGTGCTAAAATCAAGCAGCAGCTGAATGAACAGGAGATGAAGACTGCCACATTTGCCAAAGAGACATTGGAGCGCAAATTCAAGAATAAAAAAGCTGTCTACGACGAGGCTGTGATGATGAAGCTGATTAAGAAGCTCGGCTATAAGCATGTGATGGAATTCTATAAGGCTATATCTGAGGGTGTGCTCGACGTCAACACTTTCATGGAAAGATATGCGGAAGCATACAACCGTGCCTATGGAACCGTTGACAATGCTGATTTCACTCCTGTTCACAGTGCTGACCAGTGGGTACAGGAGGATGATGAAAGCAGCTGGAAGTACAAGGACATGCTTGTGATAGACAAGAACATTAAAGGTGTGGACTATTCTCTTGCAAAATGTTGTAATCCGATATACGGTGACAAGATATTTGGATTTGTGACGTCTGGCAGAGGCATCAAAATCCACCGTCAGGACTGCCCGAATGCCAAACGACTGACGGAAATGATGTCGTACAGAATCATACCAGCCCGATGGGCGGGAAAGGGCAACACGCTTTATCCTGTAACATTAAGTGTTGTGGGCAATGACGACATTGGCATTGTCAATAATATCACGTCTGTCCTGTCGAAAGAAAAAAACGTACTGCTTAGGAGCATAAATATCAAATCAGCTGAAGACGGACTGTTTTCAGGCACGTTGACCGTGCAGATTGATGATAATAACAAACTGAAGACAATCATTCGGAAACTGAAAGAGGTAAAAGGTGTTAAAGACGTGCTGAGATAAACGATAAACTTATGAAAACAACATTGATATTAGTCGGCAGAACCAACAATAATCATATATCCTCATTATGTGATGAATATGTTCAACGCCTGAGTCATTATAACTTGGGATTTTCTGTTTCTGTGGTGCCAGAGCTGAAAAACACCAAAAGCATGAGCACTGGTCAGCAAAAAAACGCTGAATGTAATTTAGTCTTGAAATTGATTCAGCCTTCGGATTTTGTTGTCCTTTTGGATGAACATGGCAAGGAATACGACAGTGTCTCCTTCTCGAAATGGATAAATGCCAAAATGAACACGGTGGCCAAGCGTCTTGTTTTTGTCATTGGCGGTCCTTATGGCTTTTCTGATGAAATGTATGCCCGGGCGAACGAAAAATTGTCTTTGTCAAAAATGACCTTCTCTCATCAAATGATCCGACTTATCTTCATAGAACAACTTTATCGTGCGATGACCATATTGAAAGGCGAGCCTTATCACCATGAATAGAATGATTTATAGTTCATGACAAACGTCAAAAATCAATTCTGACGACAAAATATCAGCTATATTTCAATAATCAGGGTAAATTGTAAATTCTGTTTTATGTTTTAATGAATTAAAATTCGTAACTTTGCAAAAAAAATAAAATATAGCAATTAATTAAGGTAAAAAATGGAATTGGAAAAACTATACAACCCGAAGGAGGTTGAAGGTAAATGGTATGAGTTTTGGGAAAGCAACAAACTTTTTGCGTCGAAGCCAGACGGCAGAGAGCCATACACAATTGTGATTCCCCCTCCAAATGTGACGGGTGTGCTGCATATGGGGCACATGCTTAACAATACGATTCAAGATATATTAATCCGCAAGGCACGAATGGACGGCAAGAATGCATGCTGGGTGCCGGGCACCGACCATGCATCAATCGCCACCGAGGCAAAGGTGGTCGGAAGACTTGCTGAAAATGGGATTAAAAAAAGAGACCTTACTCGCGAACAATTTCTTGAGCATGCATGGGCTTGGACCGAAGAGCATGGGGGTATTATCCTGAAACAATTACGCAAACTTGGTGCTTCTTGCGACTGGGACCGTACTGCCTTCACTATGGATGAGAAACGTAGTGAAAGTGTTGAGAAGGTATTTGTGGATCTCTACAAAAAAGGATTGATATACCGTGGCTTGAGGATGGTGAACTGGGATCCTAAAGCTCAGACCGTGCTGTCGACAGAAGAAGTTATTTATCATGAGGAAAAAAGCAAACTATATTATTTGCGTTATTATGTAGCCGACGCAGATACCAACCCTGTTGTTCCGACAGGCGTAGAAGGTGAGGTCCTTCATCAAGACGAGGCTGGCAGGTATTATGCAGTGGTTGCGACAACACGTCCTGAGACCATCATGGGCGACACGGCAATGTGTATCAACCCCAAGGACCCCAAGAATCAATGGCTGAAAGGTCACAAGGTGACTGTTCCGTTGGTGAACCGTGTGATACCTGTGATAGAGGACCGCTATGTGGACATCCAGTTTGGAACAGGCTGCCTAAAGGTGACGCCGGCCCATGATGCCAATGACTACGCCCTGGGCAAAACCCACAACCTGGAGATTATTGACATTTTCAATCCCGATGGCACGTTGTCTGCCGAAGCCGGCCTTTATGTAGGTATGGACCGCATGGAAGTCAGAACTCAAATCTCAAAGGACCTTGAAACGGCCGGTCTGATGGAGAAGATAGAGGATTACGACAATAAAGTCGGCTATTCTGAGCGTAATCAAGACACAGCAGTCGAGCCAAGGCTATGCAAACAGTGGTTCCTCTCAATGAAGCACTTCGCAGACATCGCCTTGCCGCCTGTACTGAACGGACAGATTAAATTTTATCCAACAAAATATGTCACCACCTATAAGAACTGGCTTGAGAACATACAGGACTGGTGTATATCACGCCAATTGTGGTGGGGACATCGTATTCCTGCATATTTCCTTCCCGTAAACGATGAGGAAGAAGAGAAATATGTGGTTGCCTTGAATTTGGACGATGCTGTGGCAGAAGCACGTAAAATCCCGGGCTATGAGAACATAACCGCAGATCAGTTGACGCGTGATGAGGACGCCCTCGACACGTGGTTCTCCTCCTGGCTATGGCCAATCTCACTATTTGACGGCATAATCAATCCTGGAAATGAGGAAATCAAGTATTATTATCCAACAGCAGACCTTGTGACTGGTCCGGATATCATCTTCTTCTGGGTGGCAAGGATGATAATGGCAGGCGAGGAATATATGAAAGATGTGCCTTTCCGTAATGTATATTTCACAGGCATTGTACGTGATGAAATCGGACGTAAAATGTCGAAGCAATTGGGTAACTCGCCCGATCCGTTACTGCTGATTGATGAATATGGAGCAGATGGAGTCCGTATGGGCATGCTGCTGTCAGCCCCAGCCGGAAATGACATCCTCTTTGACAAGAAGCTATGTGAAAATGGCTTGGCATTCTGCAATAAGATATGGAATGCGTTCAGACTTGTGAAAGGCTGGGAAGTGAAAGACGCAGATCAGCCAGAGACTTGCGTGAAAGCCATTAAATGGTTTGACGCGATCATGAAGAAGACGTATTTGGAGATAGAGGACCTCTATAAAAAATATCGTCTCAGCGATGCTCTTATGGCAGTATTCAAGTTGTTTACTGATGAATTCTCAGGATGGTATTTGGAAATGGTGAAGCCCGCCTACCAGCAACCCGTCGACAGGCTGACATATGACTCGACGTTGCGTTTCTTTGACATGCTGATGCGCATTATTCATCCTTTCATGCCGTTCATCACAGAGGAATTGTGGCATCATATCTACGACAGGGCTGACAATGAAAGTATCATGCTGACGACCTTGAAACTCGACACTCCGACAGAAGATGAGTTGAAACTGCTCAGCGAAATGGAACAGATGAAACAAGTGGTGGCAGGTGTCAGAAATGTGAGAAACAAGAAAAACATTGCCAAAAAAGAGACGCTCTCAATGGAAATTGTTGGTGCCAACCCGCTTTCTTCTTTGGATTGTGTAGTGAAGAAAATGGCAAATCTTTCCGAGATGAATGTTGTCGATGCTAAAAACAACAGCGCCTCCACCTTCCTTGTCGGCACGACTGAGTATGCAGTCCTGCTGGGCGACCTGATAGACAAAGACGCCGAAATCCAGAAAATACAAACAGAAATCAAACACCTGGAAGGATTCCTGTCTGGAGTGGAAAAGAAGCTGTCGAACGAGAAATTCATAGCAAATGCACCACAACAGGTGGTTGAGTTGGAACGGAAAAAACAACATGATGCCACTACAAAAATTGCATCTCTAAAAGAGTCCATCGAGGCACTGATGTAATTTGAATAATTAATCCGAACTGTTTTTCAATAGTTCGGATTTTTTTATTGTTTATTCTGCTGATACACTAAAATCGTTGATTATAAACATATAATGTAATTATTATTTTGTCAATTCGTGTTTTTTTTGTAACTTTGCATTAATTTTAAGGTAAAAGGCATCTTATCTTTATATTTTATTCTACATGTCGAAAAAACTATTAACTCCCGACTATATATTTGAGTCTTCATGGGAAGTGTGTAATAAAGTCGGAGGAATTTATACTGTTTTATCTACAAGAGCAAAGACTTTGGTTGAGAAGATTGGTGACAATCTGATTTTCATAGGTCCTGACTTCTGGACAAACGAAAACAACCCTCTGTTTAAAGAGTCTAAATCTTTGCTTTCAGAATGGAAAAAATTCGCCACACAAGAGGAAAATCTTAAAATTCGTGTTGGCAGATGGCAGATTCCAGGCAAGCCTGTAGTTGTACTTGTTGACTTTCATCCTTTCTTCGAAAAGAAAAATGACATATACGGATGGGCTTGGCAACATTATCAAATCGACTCACTGCATGCTTATGGAGATTATGATGAAGCCTCTATGTTCTCATACGCAGCAGGAAAAGTTGTTGAAAGTTTCTATAAATTTAATGGCTTGAACAGTAAAGACAAGGTTGTTTATCAAGCTCATGAGTGGATGACTGCATTGGGAGCGCTTTATGTGCAATATGCCGTACCTGAGATAGCCACTATATTTACTACACACGCAACAAGTATCGGACGTTCAATAGCTGGGAACAATAAGCCTTTGTATGATTATCTTAGCGGATATAATGGCGACCAAATGGCAGCTGAGCTCAATATGCAATCAAAGCACTCAGTCGAAAAGGCTGCTGCCCACTATGTGGACTGCTTCACTACAGTAAGCGACATTACAGCGCGTGAGTGTGAGCAGTTGCTGGACAAAAAGCCTGATCAAATCCTGATGAACGGTTTCGAAGATGACTTTGTGCCAAAGCAGGGTAGTGATTTTGATAAAGCCCGTAAGAAAGCGCGCAAGAAAATACTCGATGTCGCAAACACCATGCTGGGGACTAAATTAAAAGACGACACGGTGATTGTAAGTGTTGGCGGACGTTATGAGTATAAAAACAAAGGAATCGACATTTTCGTGGATTCAATGAACCGTCTTAGGAACGACAGCCGTGTTGAACGCAATATCCTGGCGCTTGTCCTGGTTCCTGCATGGATGAAAGAAGCACGGGCTGACTTGGCCGAACGGATAAAAAGCCGCAAGAGCTATGATGAGCCTGTTGGTAATCCCCGAATCACACATGTCCTGAATAATCAGGAGTACGACAACGTCCTGAATCAGATGAATTGGCTCGACATGAACAACCGTCAAGACGACAAGGTAAAACTCATTTTTGTTCCATGCTATTTGGACGGTAAGGATGGAATATTCAACCTGCATTATTATGATATGCTTATAGGCATGGATTTGTGTGTGTATCCTTCTTATTACGAACCATGGGGCTATACACCGACAGAAAGCGTTGCATTCCATGTGCCTTGTATTACCACAGACCTTGCTGGATTTGGCTTGTGGGCAAACAAGTTAAAAGGCGGTCCAAGCGAACTGGAGGACGGTGTGAAAACCATCCATCGCTCAGACAGTAATTCTGATGAAGTTTCAGACGATATTAAAGAAACCGTTATCAGATTTATCAGAATGGACAACACGTCGGTGGAGCAGACGAGAAAAAATGCTTCAAAAATTGCGGAAAAGGCTTTGTGGAAACATTTTATCAAATATTATTTCCAAGCTTATGACATTGCCTTACGCAATGCAAATAACAGAGTAAAAAAACTTAATAAATAACGAATTAGAAATTTTTCTTAAATTCACTAATTAAACCGGAATTATGAAAGTTAAAGCTAGTAATGCAAATGATCCGATTTGGAAAGAGATTAGTGTGAGGTCGTCGATTCCAGAAGCCCTCAGGCCACTTGATGAGATTGCTCATAACATGTGGTGGTCATGGAATTCTGAGGTGACCCATTTATTTCAGGATATTGATAAAGATCTTTGGAAGAAAGTGAAACAGAATCCTGTGGTTTTTCTTGCTCGCATGAATTATGCGAAGATGGAGGAAATCGCCAAGGATGAGAGTATCGTAAAGAGAGTAAAAAAAATCTATGCTGATTTCCGTAAGTACATGGATGTGAAGCCTGACAGCAAACGTCCTTCTGTTGCTTACCTGTGTATGGAATATGGACTCAGCCATGTACTGAAGATTTACTCAGGCGGTCTGGGAATACTTGCTGGTGACTATTTGAAAGAGGCATCAGATTCCAATGTTGATATGTGTGCAGTAGGTTTCCTCTACAGGTTTGGTTATTTCACACAGACCTTGTCAATGCAGGGTGACCAAATTGCAAACTATGAGGCACAAAATTTCGGTGAACTTCCAATTGAAAGGGAAGTAGATCAGAATGGTGAGCCTGTTGTTGTAGATGTTCCCTTCAACAATTATATTGTTCATGCATACGTTTGGCGTGTTAACGTGGGCCGTATCAAGCTTTATCTGCTTGACACCGACAATGAGATGAACAGTGAGTTTGACAGGTCGATCACCCATAGCCTTTATGGTGGTGACTGGGAAAACCGTCTGAAGCAGGAGATTCTCTTAGGTATCGGCGGAATCCTGACACTCAAGAAACTCGGTATAAAGAAAGATATCTATCACTGCAACGAAGGCCATGCCGCACTTTGCAATGTTCAGCGTCTTGCAGACTTCGTAGCTGATGGACTTTCGTTTGATGAGGCATTAGAGGCAGTCCGTACCACTTCACTTTACACCGTACATACTCCGGTACCTGCAGGACACGACTATTTCGACGAAGGCCTGTTCGGTAAATATATGGGTGCTTATCCACAGAAACTGGGTATTTCTTGGAATGACTTTATTGGCATGGGACGCGTTAATCCAAACGATCAAAGCGAGCGTTTCTGTATGTCAACTTTCGCATGCAACACCTCTTCATGGGTGAATGGAGTCAGCTGGCTTCATGGTAAGGTGTCGAAAGACATGTTTAACAGCATATGGAAGGGGTATTTCCCAGAGGAATTAAATAATGTCGGCTATGTTACAAATGGTGTGCATTTCCCGACATGGTCTGCATCCGAATGGAAAAAACTTTATAGCAAGCATTTTGATGCTTCTTATTATAC
>OCTX011877924.1_pt1 | contig 29930 bp, 28 predicted proteins | sample 1539691 | NCBI WGS metagenome assembly OCTX01 (sample SAMN02144231, study PRJEB22623) | gut metagenome | biome: sheep rumen | host: Ovis aries | place: New Zealand
AATATCAGGTACATTAACTCAGCCCTTTTTCTTGAAGGTGGATTTGATGAGCAGACCTGCACCTGCGAATATCATACCGAACATCAGCACATACACATAGAGGGTATTGCCGTATCTGGCATGGAATTGCAAAGATGACAGGAGGGATATTACTATTATCAGTAATCCCAGTGCTGCAACGGAATAGCCTATGAAGCGTTTTTTGCCGTCCAGGAAGAAGATAAGACCTATGCCTAACAGCAGGGGTATCAGCATAACACCGCCTGATATCTGCATACCGAACAGGCTGTACATACCTGCACCGAAGCCCAGTCCTCTGCCTGCGGATACTGTAAAGGAGTTGAGCAGCCAGTAAAGTCCGCCGCCCAGCAGTAAAAATCCCATAAAGAACTGCAGAGTTTCATTACCCGCAGAACCGGTCTTATTTGTATCCTCATAATAGCTCATAGAAGTTTTTTTCTTACCGTTCATAATATCCTCGACTTCCTTAGCTTCTTTTCTGTTTCTTTTTGCAAAAGCTCTCGCGCTTTTTTCTGCTCTTTTCATTTCCTTATCAAAAAACGAAGTTTTTCCAAACATAAATCATACCTCCGTTCTTATACGATACATTTTACGTCTATGGGATATTATCCCCTTCCGATGATATAATTATAAGCTATTTTCCCCTGAATGTCAATACTTCCGCGATTGCACTTATGTTAATATCGGTTGCGTTTTTAATACGGCGGAATGGTATATATTTCCAATTGAGATCAAGGAGAAGTATTTGTTGCTGTTATTTTACGAAATGTCATTATATTGCTAATTTATTGACATTTAAGCTGAATTATTGTATAATGAGTGCAATAGTTCAGTATCGGTACGTTTGAGATATTTGAAAGGAAAGATGAAAGATGAAGGATATAAAAAGGTATGCGGCTGTTATCTGTGCGGTAATGCTTTCGGCTGCAGTGCTTTCAGGCTGCGGTGACAAGAAGGAAAACAGTGAGAGCAAAAGTCAGGATAAAAGTGACAGCGGTGAAGAAGTATCGGGCGGAAACGACAATTACAACGGACAGTCTGTTGATACGGGCTGGGAATGGTCAAATGTGGAGATAGTCGGCGGAGGCTATGTGCCGAACATAATCTACAATCCCACGGAGGAGGGACTTGTATACTGCCGAACTGATATAGGCGGTGCATATAAACTGAACAAGGACAGCGGCAGATGGGAATGCATAACAGACTTCATTGGCGGTGATGACTGGAACTATATGGGTATAGAAAGTATCGCCACAGACCCTGTGGAGCCTGAGAGGGTATACATAGCGGCAGGCACCTACTCCAATGCGAACGGAGCAATATTCTATTCGGATGACTACGGTAAGAACTGGGGAATATTCGAGCTTCCATTCGGATGCGGCGGCAACGAAGTCGGCAGAGGTGCAGGCGAGAGGCTGCAGGTGGATCCCAACGACAACTCTATAATATATTTCGGTTCACGTGCAGACGGACTTTGGAAGTCGGAGGACTACGGCAGGACATGGGCTGAGGTAAAGAGCTTCCCGACTAAGGGAGGATATTCAGAGGACGGATATGCACAGGGCATAACCTTTGTGGCATTTGACAGATCGAGCGGAGGATCCGGCAAGGCTACTCAGACAATATTCGCAGGTGTTGCGGCTGCGGAAGGCAGCTACATATACCGTTCGGATGACGGCGGAGAAACATGGACGGGTATAGAGAATCCAACGGCGGCGATGACAGGTGATGACAGGCAGCAGCTGAAGCCTTGTCAGGGAGAGGTAAGCTCGGACGGGTATCTTTACACATTGTGGTCCATGAAGATAGGACCCAACGGTGCTACCGATGGTGCGATACAGAAGTACAGCATAGAAACAGGAGAGTGGAAGGAGATAACTCCCGATACGTCAGTGAAATGCGGATACGGCGGTATATCGGTGAACCCGAATGATCCTGCCATGATAGTATGCACCACCCTTGATCTTTGGGCACCCGGGGACAATATATTTGTCAGCTTTGACGGCGGTGAGACATGGGGAAGTATATGGTACCGTGATGAGAACAACAGCAAGGTAGATAATTATACTATGGACATATCCTCATGCGGATGGCTTGAATGGCATGGTCAGCTGAAACCCGGCTGGTGGATGACGGGTGTGGCAATAGACCCGTTCAACAAGGATGAGATAATGTACGGCACAGGTGCGACTATCTACGGTACCACGAACCTGACTAAGGTGAATGAAGAACCTGTGAATATAGAAGTTCGTGCTATGGGCATTGAGGAAACGGCGATATTCGATTTTGTTTCGCCTATGCCCAACGATGAGAATGCACCGGATCTTTATTCCATAATGGGAGATATCTACGGGTTCAGACATCAGGATGCGAATGTTTGTCCCGAGGAGCATTTCGGTGATTTCAAGTCTACGGATATCGACTGTGCTGCGATGGACTATAATATAGTAGTAAGGGCGACGGACGAAGGAAGCGGTACGGTATACTATTCTAAAGACGGTGCTGTGACCTGGCAGGAGGTAAAAACTCTGCCCGAGGGTGTTGATAAAAAGGGCGGCGGTTCTGTAAAGCTTTCGGCAGACGGCAGTACCATACTCTATGCGGCAGGTGTTGCAGGTGCGGGGGTATTCATCACCGATGACTTTGGGGATAGCTGGACGAAGTGTGAGGGTGTACCCTCGGCGGCGATGATAGAGACCGACAAGGTGGATCCCGACAAGTTCTATGCGGCATTTGACGGTGCGGTATACATAAGCACTGACAAGGGTAAAAGCTGGAATAGTCTGGCGACACTGCCTGTATCGAATTTTACCATGCAGGTATGTCCCGATGCTGAGGGTGATCTGTGGATAAACATAGGCAGCGGGCTTTTCCTGATGGATACACAGACGGGTGAGCTTAATAATATGTCAGCGGAGATCCGGGACTGCAGAGCGATAGGCTTTGGCAAGGCTGAAAAGGACGGAGATTATATGTCGATATATATGCTGGGTCAGGTGAATGACAATGGGTACGGCGTATATATATCTCAGGACAAGGGAGCAACATGGAAGCGCATAAACGACGATGCACACAAGTGGGGCAACGTGAATCCTGTGATATCAGGTGACCCGAAGCACTTCGGCAGAGTGTATATAAGCACAAACGGCCGCGGCATAATCCGTGGAGATGTTAAGTGATGTAATAAAAACCCCTCGTTCGTACGGCTGGTAACCATATAAAAGTTTATATTATTTATCGGGGGAAACTTTTCTGAAGAAAAGTTATCCCCAATAGATAGCATAAAACTTCTATATGAGTACCGCCCCTAAGACCGGGGGGATTTTTATATCAGATCATTGCAGGAGAATGTCTGAATGTCAAAATTGGGTTAGGGTCTACTAACTAATTTGCACAAATCTTACCTGTTAAATTTTTCACGGATAGGGCAAAAAAACCGAAAAAGGTCTTTACAAACCGAAAAAAACGTGTTATACTATAAGAGTTAACGCGTATACGTTTTGTTAGTTATGCCAGAATATATACGCTGACCTTTTGAGAGAACGTTTCTCAAATCATATCGGGCTGTCCGCCCGTAGAAAGGATGATCGTTTAAATGGCAAGAAAAATGAAAACCATGGACGGTAACAACGCTGCTGCTTGGGCATCATATCCCTTTACAGAAGTTGCTGCTATCTATCCTATCACCCCTTCCTCTGTTATGGCTGAGGTTACAGACCAGTGGTCTGCTAAGGGTCAGAAGAACCTGTTCGGTACTCCCGTAAAGGTTGCAGAGATGCAGTCTGAGGCAGGTGCTTCAGGTACTGTACACGGTTCACTGAGTGCAGGTGCACTGACTACCACCTACACAGCTTCACAGGGTCTGCTGCTGATGATCCCTAATATGTACAAGATCGCCGGCGAACTTCTTCCCTGCGTTATCCACGTTTCCGCAAGATGCGTAGCTTCCCACGCACTGAACATCTTCGGCGACCACTCTGACGTATATGCTTGCCGTCAGACAGGTTTCGCTATGCTGTGTTCTTCCAACGTACAGGAAGTTATGGATCTGGGTACAGTTGCTCACCTCTCTACAATCGAGAGCAGAGTTCCTTTCCTGCACTTCTTCGACGGTTTCCGTACCTCTCACGAGATACAGAAGATCGAAACATGGGATATCGAAGATGTAAGAGAGATGACCAACTTCGAGAAGATCGAGGAATTCAGAAAGAACGCTCTGAATCCTGAGCATCCTATCCTGAAGGGTACTGCACAGAACCCTGACATCTTCTTCCAGGCAAGAGAAGCTTGCAATCCTTACTATGATGCTGTTCCCGGTATCGTTGAGGATTACATGGCTAAGGTCAATGCTAAGATCGGTACAGATTACAAGCTCTTCAACTACTACGGTGCTCCCGATGCAACTCATGTAATCGTTGCTATGGGTTCTGTATGTGATACTATCGAAGAGACTATAGATTACCTGAACGCTAACGAGGGCACAAAGCTGGGTCTTGTTAAGGTAAGACTTTACAGACCTTTCGCAGCTGACAGACTGGTAGCTGCACTGCCTTCTACTGTTGAGCAGATCTCTGTTCTCGACAGAACCAAGGAGCCCGGTTCTCTGGGTGAGCCTCTGTATCTTGACGTTGTTGCTGCACTGAAGGGCACACAGTTCCACGATGTACCTATAGCAAGCGGCAGATACGGTCTGGGTTCAAAGGATACAACTCCTGACCAGATCAAGGCTGTATACTGGAACGCAAGCTGGAAGGATTCCTACAAGCCTCGTTTCACACTGGGTATCAATGATGACGTTACCAACCTCTCTCTGGAGAGCGAGGGCAAGCTGGATTCCGCTCCTGCAGGCACAACTGCTTGTAAGTTCTGGGGTCTGGGTGCTGACGGTACCGTTGGTGCTAACAAGAACTCCATCAAGATCATAGGTGACCACACCGATCTGTATGCACAGGCATACTTTGCATATGACTCCAAGAAGTCCGGTGGTGTTACAGTATCTCACCTGAGATTCGGTAAGACTCCTATCAAGTCTACTTACCTGATCAACCAGGCTGATTTCGTAGCTTGCCACAACGAGTCCTACATCACCAAGTACAACATGGTACAGGATATCAAGCCCGGCGGAACATTCCTGCTGAACTGCCAGTGGGACGAGGCTGATCTTGAGAAGCACCTCCCCGGTCAGGTCAAGAGATACATCGCTGAGAACAACATCAAGTTCTACACGATCAACGGCGTTAAGATCGGTAAGGAGATCGGACTTGGAAACAGGATCAACACTGTTCTTCAGTCTGCATTCTTCAAGCTCGCAAACATCATTCCTATAGATGACGCTATCAAGTATATGAAGGACGCTGCTACCGCTTCTTACTCAAAGAAGGGTGAGGCTATCGTTAAGATGAACCACGACGCTATCGACGCAGGCTGCCAGCAGGTAGTTGAGGTCAAGGTACCTGCCGCTTGGAAGAAGGCTAAGAACACCAAGATGGGTATGGACAAGGTAAAGGTACCAGGAAACAAGACTCTTCAGGACTTCGTAAACAGCATCCAGATCCCTTGCAACGCTCAGCAGGGCGACAAGCTGCCTGTTTCAACATTTGTTGATATGGCTGACGGTACTTTCCCACAGGGCTCTGCTGCATTCGAGAAGAGAGGTATCGCTGTTGATGTTCCTGCTTGGAACGGTGAGAACTGTATCCAGTGTAACTTCTGCTCGTATGTATGTCCTCACGCTGTTATCAGACCTGTTATCATGACAGATGCTGAGCTGAAGAAGGCTCCTAAGCTCGCTAAGGACAAGGCTATCCCATGCATGGGTATGCCGGGATACAACTTTGTTATGACAATGTCTGCTCTGGACTGCACAGGCTGCGGATCATGCGTAAACGTATGCCCGGGCAAGAAGGGCAACAAGGCACTTTCTATGATGCCGCTGGAGAGCCAGCTCGCAGAGCAGGAAGTATTCAACTATGGTCTTACACTGGCTGAGAAGCCTGAGGTATTTGAGAAGTTCAAGGAGACTACTGTTAAGGGCTCACAGTTCAAGCAGCCTCTGCTTGAGTTCTCGGGCGCTTGCGCAGGATGCGGTGAAACACCTTATGCTAAGCTGATAACTCAGCTGTTCGGCGACAGAATGTACATCGCTAACGCAACAGGATGCTCCTCTATCTGGGGCGGCTCTGCACCTTCAACTCCTTACACAACAAATAAGGACGGCAAGGGTCCTGCTTGGGCTAACTCACTGTTTGAGGACAACGCTGAGTACGGTTACGGTATGTTCCTGGCTCAGAACACTATCAGACAGAGAACTATCGCTAAGGTACTTGACCTTTCAAAGAACACTAAGAACGCAGCTGTTAAGAAGGCTTGCGAGGAATATCTTGCAACAGTTGATGACGGCGCTAAGAACACTCCTGCAACAGAGGCTCTTATCGCAGCTCTCAAGAAGAACAAGACCAAGGCTTCTGATGAGATCCTCAAGGATGCTGATTACCTCAAGAAGAAGTCAATGTGGATCTTCGGCGGAGACGGCTGGGCTTATGATATCGGATTCTCAGGTCTTGACCACGTTATCGCTTCGGGCGAGGACGTAAATATCTTCGTATTCGACACAGAGGTTTACTCCAACACAGGCGGACAGTCCTCTAAGTCAACTCCTACAGGTGCTATCGCTCAGTTCGCAGCAGCAGGTAAGGAAGTTAAGAAGAAGGATCTTGCAGGTATCGCAATGTCTTACGGCTATGTTTATGTTGCACACGTCGCTATGGGTGCTGACATGAACCAGTGTATCAAGGCTATCAGCGAGGCTGAGGCTTACCACGGCCCATCACTTATCATCGGTTATGCTCCATGTATCAACCATGGTATCAAGGGCGGTATGTCAATTGCTCAGACTGAGGAGAAGAAGGCTGTTCAGGCAGGTTACTGGCATCTGTACAGATTCAATCCTGATCTCAAGGCTGAGGGCAAGAACCCATTCACACTCGATTCCAAGGCTCCTACAGCTGATTACAAGGAGTTCATCATGGGCGAGGTTAGATACAATGCTCTTGCAAGACAGAACCCTGAGAGAGCTGAGAAGCTGTTCAGCAGCGCTATCAAGAACGCAGCTGACAGATATGATTATCTCGTAAGATACGCTAAGCTCTACAGCAACGAGGAGAAGAAGTAATTCTTCCCGAAACGGAGCTGCCTTACAGATAAGATAATGCAGTTACAAGGCTGTCGGTCCGAAAGGTTCGGCAGCCTTTTTGTGCGCAAAAAAGATGACAGTCACGTTGCTGTGACTGTCATTGTTTTTTATTTTGACGCATGGTCAGGCGTTCACTGCAACACGGGGAACACGGGCGGTTATGCCGCAGACTATCTCGTAGCCGATAGTTCCTGCGAGCGCTGCAATATCGTCCGCAGTTATCTCTTTTCCGAAAAGCGTTACCTCATCGCCCGGCTGAACGTCATCAAGTGCCGAAACATCGCACATAAACTGATCCATGCACACTCTGCCGACTATCGGGCAGCGCACACCTTTTATAATGACCTCGCCTTTGTTTGAAAGTGCTCTTGGAAATCCATCGGCATAGCCTGCGGTCACGGTTGCGAGCTTGACTGTCTTATCAGCGGTGAATGTTCTGCCGTAGCTGACGCAGGTGCCCTTGGGAATGAACTTTACCTGCGACACCATAGACATAAGTGTCATTACAGGCTCGGGCGTGAACGGGAGCGGAGTTGCAGGGTCGGGATAAAGCCCGTACATGATTATGCCAAGCCTTGCAAATGCGCTGTTTTCATTAGGGCAGTATACGCCGCCTGCTGAGTTGAGAAAATGCACTTTGCCAATATTTATCCCACGCTTTTTCAGCTCGCTGTCAACGTCAAGTATGCGCTTGGTCTGCATTGCGGTGTAGGCTTTGTTATCCTCATCGTCGCTGTCGGCAGCGGCATAATGGGTGAACATTCCCTCAATGCTGAGGTTTTCAAGGGTGAACATTTTTTCAATATCGTCGGCATTTTCCTTGGCGCTGCCGTGAAGTCCGATGCGTGTCATTCCCGTATCTATGGCGATATGCAGGCGTACCTTGCCTTTGGTTGCGCTTTTGCTGAGCTTTTGGGCATAGTCGGGCTCGGTGCACGCCTGGATGACGTTGCTTGCGATAAGGTCATCGGCGTTTTCGTGCGGGGTGTAGCCAAGGATGAGTATCTCGCCCTTGATGCCCATTTCACGAAGCGACTGCGCTTCATAAAGATTTGCCACTGCAAAATGCCTTACACCAAGCTCGCTTTCAAGATACGGCACGACAACAGAGGCATCGTGACCGTAGCAATTGGCTTTCACCACGCACATGAGCTGTGTTTTATCGTTCAGGAAAGAGCGGTAATTCTCAATATTGCGGCGCAGTGCCGAAAGGTCGATCTTTGCATAGCAGCGTTTTGAAAAGTTCATTTGTATTACTTCCTTTGATATAATTTGAGTTTTTGCTATTGAAAAAGATAAACAGATGTGTTATAATATTTTAAATGGTGCATGAAACGGAGGGTTTTATCTTGATAGAGACCGATGTGGGCAGCTTTACCTGTGACAAAGCGCATACCTGCTGTTTTACGGGGCACCGCAGCAAAGACCTTCCTTTTAAAGGTGATATGAGGAAACAGGGAATGAGATGCCTTGTCAGCTCGCTCCAGCTGCTTATCGTTGAAGCTATCGCAGATGGATATGATACCTTTATATCGGGTATGGCGGACGGTGTTGACCTTATTTGTGCGCAGATAGTGACCGAGCTTTCGGTCGACAGGCGCTATGAGGGGATAAAGCTGATCTGCGCCCTGCCTTATCAGCAGCAGTACCGTGAGATCCAAAAGACGCTGGATAAGTACAAATACTCGATGATACTTAATGGATGCTTCGAAAAGGTAGTTGTTTCAAAGTCCGGTGATCCCGACAGATACAAGCTGCGCAATAGCTTTATGATAGAGCACTCCTCAAGACTTATAGGAGTCATGCGTGAAAAAAAGAGAGGCTCGGGCACGCTGCAGACTGTGAATATGGCAAAGCGTGCAGGGATAGAGCTCAAGCTCATCTCGCTTGACAAAAACCCTCAGATGTATATCGACAGCGACGTGCGTGACGTGCAGGAGCTGCTCGACTGATGAAGTGCAAGCGCTGTCCTTTATAGATAGTTTACACCCAAACGGGACTAAGTTCAATAGGTTTTTCAAAAAAAACGGTAATTTTATTATCAAGGAGATATTCAAATGGCAAAGAAAAAAGCAAAAAAAAGATCTCAGGCGCCTGTGGCACTGGTATATTTTATTACGCTGCTGCTGACGCTTTCGCTTGCGGGAGGGCTTTCTTACTACCTGCTGAAAAAGTATGAGATATTCAAGCCTGCAAGTGATGATTCAAAGGAAGACGGCACCAAGAGCGTGAACATTCTTTTTGCAAGGCTGAGCGACCAGGGCGATTTTGAGGACCTGTGTGTGTTCAGGGTGGATCCTTTCAAAAAGGAGATAGTTATAGTGCCCCAGCCTGCTGTTACAAAAACTCCCGGCGGAAAGCAGTATAAGGAGGTCATGAAGGACTCGGGCATGAAGGGACTTGAAAGAGCTGTTGAGGAAACGCTGGGTGTTTCGATAGATAACTACGCAACTGTTTCTGATTCGGCTTTTGAACAGGTGGCTGACCTTATGGGAGGAATGTCATACACTGCACCGCAGGAGCTGTACCACATCTCGCAGGAAAGCGGAAAGGACGATATTTCGATACAAAAGGGCGACCTTGTTACGCTGACGGGACGGCAGATAAGAAACCTGATGACGATCAATATTTTCAATGACAGCAAGCAGGGCAACCTGACATTCCAGGGGCTTGCACTTGAGGGCGTTGTAAACAACGGCTTCAGGCAGAACACTATGCTCAAGGATAACCTTTTCAATATCTATGAGATACTCACCAAAAACAGCGATACCGACATAACCAAGGAGGTATTCAACAAGCTGAAAAGATATCTGAACGATATGCTTGAGGAGAGAGATATACCTGCAAGAAATATGGCACCGCAGGGCTACTGGAACAACGATTACACGGCGTTCACTATGAAGAATGATTACATAGCATCCGTTCAGGACGCTTTCGGAGTTAAAAAGCAAAGCTCGCAGAATGCGCAGACGACCAAGCCTACCGAGCCGCCTCCGAGCGAGCCTGCATCAAGCAGCTCAAAATAAGCACTGAACAAAGGTTTACGGAGGAAATGACAAATGAAGCTGATGGTTCTGATACTGAATAAGACCGATGCGCTGGAGAGTCTGCTGGAAGGAATGTCTGCGGCAGGACTGGGCGGTGCAACGATAATAGAATCCTCGGGACTTGCAACTACGCTTTCAAGACTTGACAGCAGCTTTATCAGCGCTTCGATAAGAGCTATTCTGAGCGGTGCGGAGGAGGATAACCGAACGATTTTCTCGGTGATAAGGAACGATCAGCTCGACCTTGCGAGGAAGGTAGTTTACAACACAGTTGGCGATCTTTCTACTCCCAACACCGGAATAATGTTCACGCTGCCGATAGATTTTGTTGAGGGTACAAGAAAAAACAGGGCGCTGCCCGATCCGATAGTTCCGCCGCCGGCTGAAACGGTAAATGAAAAAGCCGAGGAGGAAAAGCCGCACAAGACGGAGGAAACGCACGAGGAAGGCAGAAAAAAGCGCAGCCTGTTCGGAAAAAAGAAAAGAAAAAAGCGTAACAACAGCGACGATTAACACAATATTTACAAATAGGCGCTAAAATATTCATTAAATCGCTGCTAAATGCGGTTTTCACCCTTGCAAAAACAGCGCAAATGTGCTATAATAACTACAATAGGCTTTTAATGAAAGACTGGAACTTGACTTCCGGTCTTTTGATTTTGTATGGAGGATGTTTATGGATAATAAGAAAAGCACGGTGGAAAAGGTCCGTGAGCTTGCACAGCCTATCGCTGATGAGCTGGGGCTTTTCCTGTGGGACGTTCGCTTTGAAAAGGAAGGCGCAACGTGGTATCTGAAGGTGCTGATCGACAAGGACGGCGGCGTTGACATGAACGACTGCGAAGCCTTTACAAGACCGATGAACAAGGCACTTGATGATGCAGATCCTATCCAGCAGAGCTATGTGCTGGAATGCGGAAGCCCCGGACTTGGCAGAGAGCTGAGGCTGCCGGAGCATTTTGAGGCGTGCATCGGCGATGTGGTGAGAGTTAGGCTGATAAGACCGGACGAAAACGGAGAACGTGAATTTGTCGTGGGGCTTGTCGGGCACGAAAAGGACAGGATACTCTGCCAGACGCTCGATGAGAACGGCGACGGAGTAGAAAATGTTGAGTTCAGGCTGAGCGAGTGCGCTTATGTTAAGCTCAACGATGATGCAGACCTTGAATTTTAAGGCACGCAAATCATTTTGTACAAATTTAAATAAAAGTAAAATTAGACCGAAAGGAATGGTAAGAAAATGGCTAAGGGAAAAAAGATAAAGAATGAGGAGATCCCGTTCGAGCAGAGATTGTTCTCGGCACTGGACGATCTGGAGCAGGAGAGCCACATTGAAAAATCGGTGCTGATCGAAAAGATCAGATCGGGTATCGAAAAGGCAATAAAGAGGGACTATCCGATGAGCGAACATATCGTTGTGGATATCGATCCCGACAGCAACAAGTTCGAGATGAAGCTGCAAAAGGAAGTTATGGACGTTAAGTATGTTGACGATCCCGATAACGAGATATGGCTGGAGGAAGCAAGGACCTACGATCCCAACGTTATCGTCGGTGACTGGGTGGATATACCGCTTGATCCGGCAAGATTCGGAAGAGTTGCTGCACAGAACGCAAAGCAGTCGATAAAGCACGACATAAAGGATTATGAGCGTGCAAGACTTATCGAGCAGTATCAGGACAAGGAGCGTGAGGTAGTTTCCGCTGTTGTTCAGAAGGTCGAGCCGGGTACGCTCAACGCTATCGTTACGATAGACAAAAATGAGGTCTACTTTGTAAGAAAGGAACAGATACCGGGCGAGGTGCTCAAGGCAGGCGACATGATAAAGGTCTATGTTGCAGGCATTGCAAACTCGGAAAAAAGACAGCCTGTTATAAGGATCTCAAGAACTCAGAGAGAGTTCGTAAAGAGGCTGTTTGAGCTGGAGGTGCCGGAGATCGCAGACGGTACTGTTGAGATAAAGGCTATTTCAAGAGTTGCAGGTGCAAGAAGCAAGATAGCTGTTATTTCAAACGATCCAAACGTTGATGCTGTGGGCGCTTGCATAGGTCCGAGAAAATCGAGGATAAGCGCTGTTGTGAACGAGCTGAGCGGTGAAAAGATAGATGTTATCAATTACAGCGAGGATCCTGCGGAGTTCATCGCAAAGGCACTTGCTCCGGCTGAGGTCATCAGGGTAGAGCTTCTGGAGGACCTTGTGGAAGGCGAAAAGGTACAGAAGAGATGCCAGGTGATAGTTCCAAACAACCAGCTTTCGCTGGCTATCGGCAACAAGGGACAGAATGCAAAGCTCGCTGCGGGACTTACGGGATACAAGATAGATATCCTGCCTGAGATCCCTGTTGATGAGGGCTGAGAGGTAATTTGATGAAAACAAAGAAGATCCCAATGAGGATGTGTGTCGGCTGCGGTGAGATGAAGCCTAAAAAAGAGCTTATCAGGATAGTGACCGACAGCGAGGGAAACGTAAGTGTTGACCTGACGGGAAAGAAAGCGGGCAGAGGCGCATATATCTGTAAAAGCACCGATTGCCTGACCAAAGCAGGAAAATCTAAGCGCTTTAAGGTCACCGATGAGGTGATGGCGCAGTTAAAGGCGGCGCTTGAAAATGAATAATGATAAAACGGGTATCATCACTATGTCACGCAGAGCAGGAAAGCTCGTGATGGGAATGGACATGGTGAAGGGAGCTTGTGCTGACGGCAGCGCAAAGGGAGTGTTCGTAACGACGGATATTTCCGCAAAGTCGCTCAAGGAGGTCAGGTTCAGCTGTGCAAAAGCAGGTGTAAGACTGTGGAGGCTGGAAATGACGATGGACGATATGGATTACGGTGTCGGAAGAAGAGCAGGCGTGATAGCTATGACAAATGCGGGTTTTGCAAAGTCCTGTGCCAAGGGACTTGAGGAGATACCTGCCGAAAAAGAGAACTTTGATAGCTGATGCCGCTGTTTTGCGGTGTCAATAAGGAGGACATAATTTGCCTATGGATAAGAAAGTAAGTAAGACCAAGCTCGGTGAGCTTGCCAAGGACCTGAAGGTGACCAATGCGGACATCGTAAAGTGCCTTGAGTCATACGACGGAGAGACCAGAAAAACTCAGGCTTCTCTTTTGCCCGAGGAGGTCGGGTATGTTCTGGAGTATTTCACACAGAAAAATCAGGTGGAAAACTTCAACGAGTATTTTGCAAACAATGTACGTCCCGAGGGTGAGAAAAAGCCTGAGACGAAAGAAAAGAAAACGGTAAAGAAGGCTGCTGCCAAGACCGAGGAAAAGGCTGAGCCTAAGGCAGAGGAAACGGTCAAGGCGGTCAAGAGCGAAAAGACAGAGAAGGCTGAAAAGGTCGAGAAGGCTGAAAAGACCGAAAAGGCTGAAAAGGCTGAAAACGCAGCTAAGGAGCAGGCTGCCCCGAAGGCAGAAAAAGCTGAGGTCAAGGCGGCAGAAAAGAAGCCTGCAAAGAAGGCTGAAAAGAAGCATGAGCCTGCCAAGAAGAAGGACGTGGGAGTCAAGACTCAGCTGGGCGGCTTTGGCGGAACCAAGGACGAAAAGGGATATACGCTTTCATCGGAGAAGGAGAGCGGTTATTCCAAGACCACGATGATAGATACCCGTGGAAGCTATGTTGAGCTTGATAAATACAACGAAAAGTATGATAACCTTGCAAACACCAAGCACAACAGGAGCAAGGACAATCAGGCAAAGAAGCAGAAGCTCGTTCAGAAATCACAGCAGCACAAAAAGCAGCAGTTCTCGCACAAGAGGGAGACCGAGGCTGAAAAGCTGCGCAGACTGGAGCTTGAAAGAGCAAGAAAGCAGCAGCTCAAGGTAATGATACCTGATGAGATAGTTGTTTCGGAGCTGGCTTCAAGACTTAAAGTAACTGCGAGCGTTGTTATCAAAAAGCTGATGGGACTTGGCGTTATGGCAGGCATCAACGAGGTAGTCGATTTTGACACGGCGGCTATCGTTGCTGATGAGCTGGGCGCAAAGGTCGAAAAGGAAGTTGTTGTTACGATCGAGGAAAGACTTATCGTTGACGATGAGGACAAGGCGGAGGATCTCAAGCCAAGATGCCCTGTTGTAGTTGTTATGGGACACGTTGACCACGGTAAGACATCTATCCTTGACAAGATAAGAAATGCTCACGTTACCGACGGTGAGGCAGGCGGTATCACACAGCATATCGGTGCTTATCAGGTAACATACAAGGGCGAGAAGATAACTTTCCTTGATACCCCAGGACATGAGGCTTTTACCGCCATGAGAGCAAGAGGCGCAAACATTACGGATATTGCCATACTTGTTGTTGCAGCCGATGACGGTATCATGCCGCAGACGGTAGAGTCGATAAACCATGCTAAAGCAGCAGGCGTTTCGATAATTGTTGCGATAAACAAGATGGATAAGGACACCGCTGATCCGGACAGGATAAAGCAGCAGCTCACCGAGCACGACCTTGTTGTTGAGGAATGGGGCGGTGACGTTATCGCTGTGCCCGTTTCGGCTAAGACGGGTATGGGCATTGACGACCTGCTTGAAAACATACTGCTGGTAGCAGAGGTAAAGGAGCTTAAAGCTAATCCCGACAAGCTGGCTAAGGGTACTGTTATCGAGGCAAGACTTGACAAGGGCAAGGGTCCGGTCGCTACACTGCTCGTTCAGAACGGTACGCTCAAGTCGGGCGATATACTCATAGCAGGTACATCTGTCGGCAGAGTGAGAACTATGACGGACGACAAGGGAAGAGCTATTGCTCAGGCAGGTCCTTCGACACCTGTTGAGATAACAGGTCTGGGCGAAGTGCCCAGCGCAGGCGATGTATTCAACGCTGTTGCTGATGAAAAGCTCGCAAGAGAGCTTGTTGAGCAGAGAAAGCACGAGGCTAAGGAAGAGGAGTTCAGCAGATATAACAAGGTAACTCTTGATAACCTGTTTGAGCAGATAAGCGAGGGCGAGATGAAGGAGCTGCCTGTTATTGTCAAGGCGGACGTTCAGGGCTCGGTCGAGGCTGTAAGGCAGTCGCTTGAAAAGCTCTCAAACGAGGAGGTCAAGGTCAAGGTAATCCACGGTGCAGTCGGTGCCGTATCGGAGGGCGATGTAATGCTGGCAAGCGCTTCCAAGGCGATAATCGTCGGCTTCAACGTTCGTCCCGATCCGGTTGCAAAGATGAATGCCGAGCAGAACGGCGTTGACATAAGACTGTACAGAATAATCTACGATGCTATCGAAGATCTTACTGCCGCTATGAAGGGTATGCTTTCGCCTAAGTTCAGAGAGGTCGATACCGCAAGAGTAGAGGTAAGACAGGTATACAAGATCTCAAACGTGGGAACTGTTGCAGGTTCGTATGTACTCAGCGGTAAGATCGGAAGAAACGACCTTATCCGAGTTGTAAGAGATGGTATAATAATCGCAGATGACAAGATGAGCAGCCTGAAGAGATTCAAGGACGACGTTAAGGAAGTGGCTGCAAACTTTGAATGCGGTATCACTCTTGAAAAGTTCTCCGATATCAAGGAAGGCGATATTCTTGAGGGATATATCATGGAGGAATACAGAGATTAAGCAGGATAACTGAAAAAGGAGAAAAGCTATGGCTTCACATAAGGCAGGCAGAATGTCTGAGGATATAAAAAGAATAGTTTCGGGCATGATGCGTGAACTTAAAGATCCACGCCTGCACGGAGGAACGATGCTGACGGTGGTAAGATGCGATGTGGCATCTGACGGCTCGTTCTGCAAGGTGTATATCTCCAGCTTTGAAGGCTTTGAGAGCGCAAAGGAAGCTGTAAAGGGGCTTAACAGCGCTAAGGGGCTTATCAAAAGAGAGGTATCAAAGGTCCTGGGAATGAAAAAGTGCCCTGAGCTGAGCTTTGTGGCTGACAACTCGATAGAGCGCTCGGCTCAGATAACCAAGCGCCTGAAGGAGCTTGTCACGGACGATGACGGCGAACAGCAGGAAACATAAAGGATCGCAAGACTGAAAGGAATAAAAATATGGAGTTACAGGAGATCTTTGAAATCTTCAGCGCAAATGACAATTTTACCATACTCACTCACAAAAGCCCTGACGGCGATACGCTCGGTTCGGGATTTGCACTGTGCTATTATCTGCGCAGTATAGGCAAATGCGCAAATGTCCTCAACGGTGACGAATTTCCGGGCAGATACGGTTTTATGTATGAGCAGTATCAGGCGCAGGACTTTGAGGAGAGGTATGTTATTGCGGTGGATATCGCAGATCCCAATCTTATCGGCAGCAAGCTGGCAAGGTATCAGCAGGAGGGTGCGGTCGATCTGTGCATAGATCATCACATCTCAAACAAGCACTTTGCAAAAAAGACCTATGTTGATGCCAAGGCAAGTGCGGCTGCGATGATAATTTACGAGATACTCAAGGCAGGCTCGGCAAAGATAAGCGACCTGATGGCTAAGTGCCTTTACACAGGCATAGCTACCGATACGGGCTGCTTTAAATATGAAAATACCACTCCTAAGGCACATCTTATAGCAGCTGAGCTTATGGCTTACGATATCGACTACGCTAACGTCAACAGGCAGATGTTTGACGTTAAGAGCAGGGCGAGAATGGAAGTTGAGCAGATAGTTACGAGCAACATGAAGTATTACTTTGACGGAAAATGCTCGATGATAACGCTGACCAAAAAGCTGATGGAGGAGTGCGGTGCAGATCAGGCTGAATTTGACGGACTGGCTTCGATACCGCTGAGCGTGGAGGGTGTGCAGATAGGCATTACCGTCAAGGAACGCCACACGGATTATTACAAGATCTCTGTCAGAACTACCGACAAGCTGGACGCTTCGCAGTTCTGCAAGCAGTTCGGCGGCGGCGGACACATAAGGGCGGCGGGCTGCGAGATAAAGGGAACGCTGGAGGAAGTCGAAAAGGCGCTGCTTGACGGCGTGGAAAAGCTGTTTTGAATATGGCGGACAATTTGAACATTTCGGGCATACTGCCCGTGAACAAGCCTCGGGGCTGGACATCTTTCGATGTTATCGCAAAGCTCAGGGGAGTGCTCGGGATAAAGCGGCTCGGGCACGCAGGAACGCTCGATCCTATGGCAACAGGTGTGCTTCCCGTTTTTGTGGGAAAGGCTACAAAGGCGTGCGATATTCTGCCGGACACGAGAAAGGCTTACAGGGCAGGCTTTAAGCTGGGAATGGTGACGGATACGCTGGATATTACCGGCGAGGTGCTTGAAGAAAAACAGGCATCTGTTACTGCGGCGCAGCTTGAAAGCGCAAAGCAGAGATTCGTGGGAGAGATAACCCAGCTGCCGCCGATGTATTCGGCTGTAAAGGTGGATGGGAAAAGGCTCTATCAGCTCGCAAGAGAAGGCAGGACTGTTGAAAGAAAACCGAGAAAGTGCGTGGTGCACAGCATTGTGATAACGGCTTTTGACGAGGCTTTGCAGCAGGGCGAGCTGGAGATAGACTGCGAAAAGGGCACTTATGTGAGAACTGTCATTGACGATATCGGACAGGCTCTGGGCACGGGTGCGGTGATGACGAGCCTTGTGAGAACATATTCGGGCGGATTTGATTCAAAGGACTGCCTGACGATAGAGGAAATTGCGGATATATGTGCGCAGGGCAGGCTTGCAGAGGTGATAATGCCGACGCAGAAGGCTTTTGAGATGTATGGCAGCATAAGGCTGGACGAGCGCCTGACGAGGCTTTACAAAAACGGTGTAAAGCTGTACTCAAGGCAGGTAAGGGCTGATGGCAGCAGTGGGATTTTCAGGGTCTTTGGCGGCGACGGTGGATTTCTCGGGCTTGCGGCATTTGAGAATGAGATGCTTAAAAGCGTGAAGAACTTTTATTAGGAGAAGGCTATGGTACAGGATATCCCAAAGAGCGTAGATATTGAATATGACGCTTTGCCTGCCCGTGATGATGAAAGCGTGCTGAGCTATGACGGCAGAAGCGTGCTTGTGCGCATTGACGGGAACAGGGCGGTGCTGCCAAAGGTGTGCGAGCTTTCGGGCGAGTGCAGAATGGTGTTTGCTTTCAGGGCGGACGGAAAGAGGTTTTTTCTGTGCCTTGATAAAGCTGATGCAAAGGGCTTTGGATATGAGGCGCTTAGCAGGATAAGACAGGTAAAGGCTGACACGCAGCAATATGCGATAGTTACGGGCTTTCACTACCATTGCTTTCACGAGGAGAACAGGTTTTGCAGAAGATGCGGCGCACAGCTTGAACACTGTCCGCAAAAGAGATGCATGGTATGCAGAAGGTGCGCAGCTGAGATATATCCGACGATAGCTCCTGCGATAATACTTGGCATTATAGACGAGGAAAACGACAGCATACTGCTTACACGGTATGCTGACAGGGAGTATAAAAAATATGCTCTTGTGGCAGGCTTTGTTGAAATGGGCGAAAGTGCCGAAATGGCGGCAAAGCGTGAAGCTATGGAAGAAACAGGACTTGAGATAGAGGATATAGAGTTCTTTGCAACTCAGCCGTGGGGCTTTGCACAGGATCTGCTGATAGGGTACTTTGCAAAGGTGAAAGGTTCACGGGAAATAAAAAGGGACACGCAGGAGCTTTCGGAGGCGCTTTGGGTAAAGCGTGAAGATGTGCCTGCAAAGCCCGGTGAGATAAGCCTGACAAGCGAAATGATGTGGGCTTTCAAAAGCTCGCAGAGGTAACATTGGGGGCAATGGTTTGATTATCCTTAAAGATGAACAGGTGATAACTGAAAAAACAGCCTGCGCACTCGGTCTTTTTGACGGGGTGCACCGAGGACATCAGCTTGTTATCGGAAGGGCGTGCGGATACAAAAAGCAGGGGCTTAGTCCTGCGGTGTTCACCTTTGCTACGGACAGCGTAACGACAAAGGGACACGACGGACGGCTTGAAATGATACTTACGGACGAATGCAAGCGCAGGAGGATAGAAAGGCTGGGAGTGGAGTACATCTGCTCGCCTGCGTTTGAAAGCATGAGGGATATGTCCTGCGAGGAGTTCGTAAGGGATATACTTAAAGGCAGGCTCAACTGCGCAAGGGCTGTTTGCGGAACGGATTTCAGGTTCGGCAAGGGCGCAAAGGGCGACAGTGAGCTGCTTTGTGAGCTGGGCACAAGGTACGGCATAGAGGTCGATATAGTCAAGCAGCTTTGCGATGACAACGGCGTTATAAGCTCAACGGTAATAAGAAGTGCGATAAGAGCAGGTGAGATAGAGATTGCGAACTCGATGCTGGGATATGCTTTTTTCATGGAGCTGCCGGTAGAAAGAGGCAAGCAGATAGCTCGCAGGCTGGAACACCCGACGATAAACCAGCGCATACCCAAGGGGCAGGTGCTTTTGAAATTCGGGGTCTACTGCACGAGAGTAGTGATAGACGGCAGGCAGTATGCGGGAGTGACCAACGTTGGCATAAAGCCGACATTTGATATGCACACATCGCCGCTGGCTGAAACTTATATAATAGGATACAAAGGCGACCTTTACGGAAAAACCGTGCAGGTGCGCTATGACAGCTTTCTGAGGGCTGAGGAGAGATTTGATTCGCCGCAGCAGCTCAAGGAGCAGATAGATAAGGATACCCTTGCGGCAATGGCTTATTACAAAGGCACGGGCGCTGCGCTGGGCGAGTGAAAGGAATGATGTTTGAATGAATAAGGTAAGAACAAGATTTGCGCCGTCACCAACGGGCTATATGCACATAGGAAACCTGCGTACTGCGCTGTTTGCGTATCTTATCGCAAAACAGAACGGCGGAGATTTTATCCTCAGGATAGAGGACACCGACAGGGAAAGATATGTTGAGGGTGCAACCGAGGTAATATACAAAACGCTCAGGGACTGCGGTCTTAACTGGGACGAGGGCCCTGACATAGGCGGTCCTGTTGGTCCGTATATACAGTCGGAAAGAATGGGAATGTTCAAAAAGTATGCGCTGGAGCTTGTGGAAAAGGGAGAGGCATATTATTGCTTCTGCGACAAGGAAAGACTTGACGGGCTGAAGGCAGAGCTTGAGGCAAAGGGCAAAACATACAGCTACGACAGGCATTGCCGTGACCTTTCCAAAGAGGAGGTACAGGCTAAGCTGGACGCAGGTACGCCTTATGTCATCAGGCAGAAGATGCCTATGCAGGGACAGGTGACCTTCCACGATGAGCTTTACGGCGATATCACGGTGGAATGCTCGGAGCTGGAGGACCAGATACTTATAAAGACTGACGGTATGCCGACATATAACTTTGCAAACGTGATAGACGATCACCTTATGGGGATAACCCACGTTGTAAGAGGAAATGAGTACCTTTCATCAACGCCGAAATATGAGCTGCTTTACAAGGCTTTCGGCTGGGAAGTACCGACATATATCCACGTTGAGCACATTATGAAGGACAAACAGCACAAGCTGTCAAAGCGTGACGGCGACGCTTCGTTCCAGGATCTTATGGAAAAGGGATATCTGAAGGAGGCTGTGCTGAACTATATAGCACTGCTCGGATGGGCACCAAAGGGCGAAAACGAGATATACTCGCTGGAGGAGCTTGTCAAGGAGTTTGACATTCACGGACTTTCAAAAGCACCTGCGATATTCGATCCGCTCAAGCTCAGAGCTATAAACGGCAAATACATAAAGGCGCTTGCGCCTGAAAAGTTCGCTGAATATGCTGTGCCTTACATAAAGCAGGCTGTTCACAGAGAAGATGCGGACTATGGATATATCGCATCGCTTTTGCAGGCAAGGACAGAGGTGTTCACCGAGATACCCGAGATGGTAGACTTTATCGACGCTTTGCCTGAGTATGACAACGAGATGTACTGTCACAAGAAGATGAAAACCAACCTTGAAAACTCACTGGATTCGCTCAGGGCAGTGCTGCCTGTTCTGCAGGAGCTTGATGACTGGAGCATAGACGGCATTCACGATGCGCTGTTCGGGCTTATTGAAAAGCTGGGAGTTAAAAACGGTATAATACTGTGGCCTTTGAGAGTTGCAATATCGGGCAAGCAGTCCACTCCGGGCGGAGGCGTTGAGATAGCTTACATCATCGGCAAGCAGGACACTATTGACAGGATCAACAAGGGTATAGAAAAGCTGTCGGTTTAAAAACACTGAAAGGAGGGCACGGCCGTGCTGGAGGTAAAAGGCATAAGCAAGCGCTACGGCGCACATAAAGCTCTGGACAGCGTGTCCTTTAAGGCGGACGACGGCGAGATAGTGGGATTGCTGGGCGCTAACGGCGCAGGCAAATCCACGGCGATGAATATTATAACAGGGTACATCTCGGCAAACTCGGGAAGCGTGAGCCTTGACGGCAAGGATATTCTTGAAAACGCTGCTGAGGCGAGAAAGGATATTGGCTATCTGCCCGAGATACCGCCGCTGTATACGGATATGACGGTAAAGGAATACCTTTATTTCATATATGACCTGAAAAAATGCAGGCTTCCGAAAATATCGCACATGAAGGATATATGCTCGCTTGTGAAGATAGACGATGTATATAACAGGCTGATAAAGAATCTTTCAAAGGGATACAGGCAGAGAGTCGGCTTTGCGCAGGCGCTTGTGGGTGACCCGAAGACGCTGATACTTGATGAGCCGACTGTGGGACTTGATCCCAAGCAGATAGTTGAGGTGCGAAGCCTTATCAAAAAGCTCGGCAAGCGCCACACGGTGATACTTTCATCGCACATACTGACGGAAGTACAGGCGGTGTGCGACAGGATAGTTATTATCGACAAGGGCAAGGTGATAGCTGACGACACCGAGAAGAATATACTTGCAAAGCACATCAGCGACAGGCGCTTGTTTGTGACTGTCGAGGGTGCGCAGAGGGAAAAGCTGCGCATAGCTTTTGAAGCGATAGCAGGCGTGAAAAAGGTTGCTTTCACATCAGACAGCAGCGTTCAGCTCACACCTGAACATGAAAAAGATATTCGCAGAGCTGTTTTTGAAACGGTCGCTGAAAACGGCTGGGTGCTGCTTGAGATGCGTTCGGGAGAGCCGACGCTGGAGGATATTTTCATGAAGCTCACGCACGGCGAAGAAAACGCTGAAGAGGAGGTGAGCTGAATGGGTGCGGTTTTTAAAAGAGAGTTGAAGAGCTATTTCACCTCACCTGTGGGATATGTTTTTCTTACGCTGTTTTATGCTTACGCAGGACTGATGTTTTATGTAACATCGCTCAGTGAGGGCAAAACGAGAATGGATATGCTTTTCAGCTCGCTGGTGATAGTGCTGGTGGTGATAGTGCCGATACTTACGATGCGCACAATGGCTGAGGAAAAGCGTTCAAAGACAGACCAGTGCCTGCTGACATCTCCTGTGAGCATCACGGGCATAGTTGCGGGAAAGTTCCTTGCGGCGTTCGTGGTCTACCTTGCGGCTATCGCAATAACAGTGATAATGGCACTTATCACAGCGGTTTATTCAGCTCCCGACTGGAAGGTCATTATCGGTGATGTAACGGGGCTTGCGCTGCTGGGTGCGGCTTATGTTGCGATAGGCATATTCTGCTCTGCCTGCACGGAAAGTCAGGCGGTAGCAGCGGTGCTGAGCTTTGGCGTGATAATGTTTATGAGCTTTATCTCGGCAATAGCCTCGCAGCTGCCGTTTGAGTGGCTGACAAAGGTCGCTGACAAGCTGGCTTTCTCGGAGAGATACTACGCTTTCACTTACGGTCTTTTTGATATTTCAAACGTGCTTTATTTCATCAGTGCGGTCTTTGTGTTCCTTTTCCTTACGGTAAGGCTCACAGAGAAGCGCCGCTGGAGTTAGGGGGTGCGGTTGGATTGAGCAAAGAGAAAAAGGATAAAAAAGAAAAAAAGGGCATATCCAAAAAGCTGAAGCACTCGACACTTTCGCTGATACTCACGATAGTTGTGATATGTGCGGTGGTGCTGGTGAATGTGACAGCTACGATGCTGTTTGAGCGATACCCGCTGGCGTGGGATATGACCGATAAGAAGATATACACAGTTTCGCAGACCTCAAAGGACTACATCAAAAATATAGACACCGATGTCACGGTGACGATATTTTCCGATGAGAGCACCTATTCGGGCTTCAACTATCCTTACAACAAGCAGGCGCTGGAGCTTTTGAAAAACTACTGCCGTGAAAACAGCAGGATAAGTTACAGGTTTGTGGAGATAGACAAAAATCCGGATATCGCAAGAGGATACACGGACGTAAAAAATATGGATATCGTGTTTGAGACCTCCAAGGGCAGCGGCAGCGAAAAGCAGAGCCGCACACGCAAGGTCGGAGTAAGCGATATTATAAACTTTCAGGACCGGCTCGTTGAGGGACTTTCAAGCTCGGGCTACACGATAGAATCGTATGCCAAAAACAACCTTGAAGGCTCGCAGGAAGCGTTTGTGAGATATTTTTCAAACTACATCGAGTCTTCAAATGCCGAGCAGGCTTTTACCTCTGCGCTTATGGCAGTGACCGATCCAAAGCCGGTATATGTGACTTTCCTTACGGGAAGAAACGAGCTGGCTGACCTGAGCTATATGAAAACGCTGCTTGAGGCAAACGGATATAACATATCGACAGTTGACCTGACAAAGCAGGACATTCCCGAAAACACCGATGCAGCGGTTATCTGCGCACCGCAGACAGATTATATGCAGGCGGAGATAGACAAGCTGGAAAAGTATCTTTCGGGTAAGAACAAAAGCATTATCAGTTTTTCACACGCTGCGCAGAAGCAGACTCCGCTGCTGGACGGGCTGATGAAAAAATACGGGCTTGCAGCAGGAGAGGGAACGGTCTGCGAGAGCGACACGGACAGGTATTACAACCAGCCGTATTTTACGCTTGCAGATGATATTGCGCAGTACCTCTCGGGCGAGATGCAGAGCGATTCGCCAAAGCTGCTGGTCGCACAGTCACGCCCTGTTGAAATGGCAGATACGGGCAATTCGCAGGTAAGCACCACTATGCTGCTTGGCAGCTCGGCAGGCGCATACACGGCGGATACTGCTGCGCTGGTGAACGGCGAGAGCAAGGTGCTGAAAAGCGGAAAGCAATGCTATGCGGCGCTTGGCAAGGACGATGAGAGCGGCAACACGGCAGTGCTGATAGGTACTTCCTCAATTGCCGAGGATCAGTTTATGGCTTACGGGCAATACAGCAACAGGGACTTTATACTTGCGCTGTTTGCCAGGCTGACAGGAAAGACCGAGGGCGTAAGGATAGAGCCTAAGGTGCTGGAGCAGACTGCGTTTGAGATAACGCAGGGCGAAAAGCAGGTGCTCAAGTGGACGTTCATCGTTATACTGCCGCTTGCGGTGGCAGGCACGGGAATATTCGTGACGGTGAGAAGAAAGCGCAGATGATAAGGTAGGAGCAAATGAAAAAGAAACTGCTTGGGATAATCGCAGGGCTTGTGTGCTGTATAGGCTGCGTTGCGGCGATAATGGTAATGACGCACGAAAGTGAGCATGAAAACGAGCACGAGCATGAGCATGAGGACGAAAGCGCCCACATTGAACAGCACGCTGATGAAGCGGCACTTATGCTGACGCAAAGGACCGATATAAAGGCGGTCACTGTTACCTCGCAAAGCGGCAGCTTTACGGTGAACGTTTCGCAGGACGGCAGTGTGCAGCTGGCGGAGCTTTCGGGCGTAAGGCAGGACGAGGCTCGTGAAAAGGCTCTTGTGGATCTGTGCAGAGGGATAAAGGCGGTCAAGCTGGTAGAGGAAAATGCCGCCGATATGAAAAAATACGGGCTGGAAAAGCCCTCGGGCAAGGCAAGGATCTCTTACAAAGGCGCTGAAGATGTTGTGGTGTGTGTGGGGGATATTTCACCCACAGGACAGCAGTACTACGCCTCGGTAGAAGGCAAAAAAAGCGTCTGGCTGGTGGAAAGCAGCGTTGATACTTATTTTACGGGTTCGGCTAAGGACTACGTTTCGCAGCTGATGTCACCGCTTCCCGATAAGACGGCGGCGCAGAGCGCAAGGCTGACTGTGACGAAAAAAGGTTCGCAGGAGTTCGTGTTTGAGCGAAACGGCGAGAGCTGGACTATGACTGCACCGATAAATGCTCAGCTTGATATGAAAAAGGCTTCGGGCTGCGTGAACGGGCTTTACGGGCTGAATTCGCAGTACTGCGAGCTTGTTCACCCGGGCGATGAGGACAAAAAACGCTATGGGACAGCTGATGCTGCGGTAACGGTGCACCTTAAAGACGGGGAAGCGGACATTACGCTTTATATAGGGAATGAAGTCCCCAAAAAAGAGGAGGACGCAACCGACAAGTATTACTGCTATATAAAAGGTGTCAGCGAGGCGGACTGCATTTACGCTGTGGAAAAGGAATATCTGCCGTGGGTGGATATGAATGTGCAGGGCGTTATCTCGCAGGTGATGCTGCCGGCGTATCTGACGGAGCTGAAAAGCATAGTCATCACGGCAGAAGGGGAAACCTCAAAGTATGATATATACAACACCGAGGACAGCAATGATACCATCGGCAAGCGCACGGACAAGGTAACCTGCGCAGGAAAGGAAACAGACCTGACGCAGTTCAGGAAGTTCTACGAGCTGCTGATGAGCTGCCCGACAGAAAAGATATACACAAAGGAAGATAAAAATGATGCAGATATCACCGTTGTTTACAACAAAAGCGACGGTACTGCCGACAAGCTGGAGCTTGTAAAGGTGCAGGATGGCTTTGGCGCAAGAGTGAACGGAAAAATATCATACCTTGTGCCGCAGAGCTGGTGCGATACGCTGCTCATTGATATAAAGGCTCTCGCCTCGGGCGAAAGCGTAAAAACAGAGTTTTAGCAGATAACAACACAAAAAATAACAAAGATGCGGCAGATAACAAAGCGCCGCAGAAACAAGGAGGAATCATCATGGCAAATGAAAAAGGCAAGTTTTTTACTTACAAGGGACTCCCGCTGGTGAGAAAGGGCAATCAGCTATACTTCGGCAATATGTACGATGAGTTCGTTGTGCAGATGGAGATAACCAGCACTAAAAAGGTGGGCGAGCTTGATGTTGCGGATAAGGTCATCATCAGAAAGATGTCTACCGATATGACTATCAATCCGCTGGAGGCTATCGTTAAAACAGCAAAGAAGGAAAGCCTTTACGAAGCGCTGGATATCGCTTGCGCTTGGCTGAGAGTGTGATAATAAGTTAATGTCAGAGCGGTGCAAATGTGTGGGAATTGCTTTTTTGAAAAGAGCTTTTCCCCGTCTGCCCGCTTAAAAATCACAAATATATCGAAAAAATCGCAAAAAAGGCTTGACAAATGCAAATAAAAGAGGTATAATGTTTTTACCTCTTAATGAGGTCTATTTTTTTGTGTCCATTTTTTAATGGGTACAGAAAGATCATAAGTTACCTCGAAAGCCTAAAAGGGCTTTAAATGAGGGAGGCAGACGTGCTCCGATATGTTCTTTGCGGAGTACAAAATTCGTCAGGAGGTGCCGAAATGAGAGTAAAGATCACACTTGCATGCACAGAATGTAAGCAGAGAAATTACAACACCAAAAAGAACAAGAAGAATGATCCTGACAGACTTGAAATGAACAAGTATTGCAAGTTCTGTAAGAAGCACACTCTTCACAAAGAGACTAAGTAATAGTCAGAAAGGAGCTATGAAAAATGGCTAAGAATGATGTTACTAAGTCTGCAAAGGACAAGGCTAAGAAGGCTGTTGCGGCAAGCCCGAAGAAAAAGGGCGGACTCAGACGCTGGTTCAAAGAGCTGAAAAGCGAAATGAAAAAGGTCGTTTGGCCTACCAGAAAAAAGGTCATCAACAACACGGGCATAGTAATGGGCGTTATGGCGTTCACAGGACTGTTCCTGTTTGCAGTTGACTCGGGACTGGGTTATGCGATACAGCAGATCCTCAAGATCGGAAAGTAAGAGCCGGTCCGCAAGGTTTAAGACGACAACTTCAATATGGAGGGCATGAACATGGCAGAAGAAGCAAAATGGTATGTGGTGCACACTTATTCGGGATATGAGAATAAAGTTGCGCAGAATATTGAAAAGGTTGTTGAGAACCGTAAGCTCCATGATCTTATCCCTGAGGTCAAGGTCCCGACAGAGCTGGTGACCGAGGTCAAGGAGAGCAAGACCAAGGAAGTTGAAAAAAAGCTGTTCCCAAGCTATGTGCTGGTGAAAATGGTGCTGACAGATGACTCATGGTATATCGTGAGAAACACAAGAGGTGTAACGGGATTCGTAGGTCCTGCGAGCAAGCCTGTACCGCTTACCGATAAGGAAGTCAAGGCGCTGGGCGTAGAGACCAAGAGAAGCGAGAATATCACCGTCAGCTTCAAGGTGGGCGATAACGTTGAGGTCACAACAGGCTCGTTTGAGGGCTTTGTGGGCAAGGTCGAAAAGATAGACCTTGAGGCACAGACCGCAGATGTACTTGTTTCAATGTTCGGCAGAGAAACATCAGTAACACTTCCGCTTACACAGGTAAAACCTGAGGCGTAAGGTAAAGAGGGAAGTTCATTCGTAACGGAAGCAATATTGTATTGATATAAAGGCTTCCAAAAACGTGGGAGAGCTGCAAAAGGCGGCTCGCCTTACCACTTAATTATGGAGGTGCAAATAATGGCACAGAAGGTAGTAGGCTATATCAAGCTGCAGATCCCGGCAGGAAAGGCAACTCCTGCACCACCGGTTGGTCCGGCACTCGGTCAGCACGGTGTTAACATTATGGCATTTACAAAGGATTTCAACGAGAGAACTAAGAACGATGCAGGTCTTATCATCCCTGTTGTTATCACAGTTTATGCCGACAGATCATTCACATTTATCACAAAGACTCCTCCGGCAGCCGTTCTTATCAAGAAGGCTTGCAAGCTTGAGCACGCTTCGGGCGAGCCTAACAAGAAGAAGGTAGCTAAGATCACCAAGGAGCAGATCCAGAAGATCGCAGAGCAGAAGATGCCTGACCTGAACGCAGCCAGCCTTGAGAGTGCAATGAGCATGATCGCCGGCACATGTCGTTCAATGGGCGTAGTAGTTGAGGATTGATCGAAACCTGCGTAAATAACGCAGAGGTGGGAGGATTATTCCGTATTACCACTTAAGAGGAGGAAAAATTAATGAAACATGGCAAGAAGTATGTTGAAAGCGCAAAGGCTATCGACAGGACTAAGGCATATGAGGCTCCTGAGGCTCTTGAACTTGCAGCTAAGGGTGCAAAGTCAAAGTTCGATGAAACGATCGAGCTTCACGTTCGTCTGGGTGTTGACTCAAGACACGCTGACCAGCAGGTAAGAGGTGCAGTTGTACTTCCAAACGGAACAGGTAAGACTGTAAGAGTCTGCGTATTCTGCAAGGAAGATAAGTTTGACGCTGCTAAGGAAGCCGGAGCTGACTATGTTGGCGGAATGGATCTTGTTGACAAGATCATGAAGGAAAACTGGATGGAGTTCGACGTTGTTGTAGCTTCACCTGATATGATGGGCGTTGTTGGCCGTCTTGGTAAGATCCTCGGACCTCGTGGACTTATGCCAAACCCAAAGGCAGGTACTGTTACACCTGACGTTGCTAAGGCTGTTACTGAGGCTAAGGCAGGTAAGATAGAGTACCGTCTTGATAAGACAAACATCATTCACTGCCCTATCGGCAAGGCATCTTTCGGTGCTGAAAAGCTCAACGAGAACTTTGAAACACTTATCGGAGCTATCGTTAAGGCTAAGCCGGCAGCTGCAAAGGGACAGTATCTCAAGAGCGTTGTTGTTGCTTCAACAATGGGCCCCGGAATCAAGATCAGCACTGCTAAATACGGTAACTGATACTAATTCTTTATGGAGTTATGAAATAAAAGAGCTATGGATATTTTCCATAGCTCTTTTTGTATGTCTGTACGACGGCAAAAAAAGATCCCCTGTTTTACAGGGGATCTGATGCTATTCGGGATTATCAGCCCATTAATACCTCAACGGTGTGCTGTGTGCCCTTATCAAATACAGGCAGAACGTTGCCGTTTACCTTTACGCCATCGCATACAACCGACTTAACGCCCTTAGAAACGTGGTCGGGGTTCTTGACAGTTATGTTGTAGGTGTTGCCTCTGTACTTTCTGGTGATATTGAAGCCGTCCCACTTGGAAGGGATAGATGGGTCTATCTTAAGGCCGTCAAAATCAGGCTGTACACCGAGTATGTACTGGGAGATAGCTACCATGTTCCATGCAGCTGTACCTGTCAGCCAGGAGTTCTTGCCCTGACCGAAGTTCTTGCCTGTCTGACCGATATCAGAGCCTGCGTCCTTGCCGCCTATCATCTGACCGTATACATAAGGCTCGGTCTTGTGGATATCGGAAGTCTCCTCTGTGAATGCAGGAGCGATCTCGGAATAGTACTTGAATGCCTGATCGCCTTCGCCTGCATAAGCAGCAGCACAGATTATCCAAGCGTTGTTGTGTGTGAATATACCTGCGTTCTCCTTATATCCGCCGGGATATGTGGAGATCTCACCGTACTGGATATAGTACTTTGTGAATGCAGGGTTGTTGAGTACAAGACCGAACTTGGTGTTAAGTCTCTCGTCGATAGCAGCAAGCGTCTTCATATCTGCGCCCTGCTCCTTGCCTATCTCGGACATGATAGCAAAGCCCTGAGGCTCAATGAATATCTGACCCTCTTCGCACTCCTTGGAGCCCATCTTCTCGCCGTTAGCGTCA
>OCTX012263491.1_pt1 | contig 29885 bp, 26 predicted proteins | sample 1539691 | NCBI WGS metagenome assembly OCTX01 (sample SAMN02144231, study PRJEB22623) | gut metagenome | biome: sheep rumen | host: Ovis aries | place: New Zealand
TCCCTTTAATTTGTTTAATCCATACTGAAGCACTGGAGCCTTTGATTTGCTCTTTTTCTTGCTTCTACCTTGTTTAATTAATTGATTAATTGTTGGCATTCCGTAATTTAATGGAAATAAGTAAATTTTTCTCTGAAAAAACATCACAGTGAAAATATATATAATAAATTCCTTAACAAAATCAAGTCAAAATTTTGATAATTTATGTCAATTTCGAATTTTACCAGTTTTTATGCAGAAACTTAATATGAAAAATCTTGAGAAAAAGGATAAAAAGCTGGGTTATGGTTCACAGTTGTGAATGAATATTTGGTTGAGATTGATTTTTGATTTATATTGTTACACATTCTTGGCTATCAGATTTTTTAGTTCATCTAGTCCAATATTTCATTTAACTGAAATGAAAACTTTATCTTCATCCGGAAATAATTCTTTCAATTCACTCAGTTTTTCTTCATCGATTAAATCTATCTTATTGAAAACTAAAATTCTTTTTTGATTGGCTCAAATGTCGGATAATACATCGTGAACTACGGAAATTCTTTCTCCCACAAATGGATCGCTAGAATCTATTACATGTAAAAGTAAATCTGATTCTATGCTATCTTCCAGAGTTGAAGAGAAAGATTTGATCAATTTTGGTGGTAAATCACGAATAAATCCGATTGTATCATTCAGAAGAATTTCTTTTCATCTTCCAGTTACAGGATCTGTAATTACATACAGATTTCCCACATTCGTTCATAATGTAGCGAAAAGTTTATCTTCAGCTAGCACTCATTTTTTTGTCAAACCGTTCAAGAGTGAGGATTTTCAAGCATTTGTATACCCAACTATTCCAACAGTCGGCATTCATTTTTTTATGCGCGCATCACGGTGAAGTTTACGCATTTTAGCATATTCAACAAGTTTTTTTTCTATTTTCAGAGTCTGCTCTTTGAGATGTCTTTTCATCCTTTCAGTATTGGTTTCTCATAATCCACGAGTAGCTCAAGCTCATCATCAACTAGCTGCTCATCACTGTTTAGATAAATCCATTCACATTCTATAAATTCTAGGTCACATATGCTTAATCGCTGCTAATTGGATTTGTAAACGAGATTCTCCACTCGTTGCATGTTTTTCAAATATTTTCAAAATCAAGTCGATACGGTCTCGAGCCTCCATTTTTGGATCCAGTTTATGTTCTTCTGATACCACACGCAATTTTTCATTAATCTGCCAAATCTGAGATGGTTTCAGAGCATTTCCTACGATTAAAAGATTAGCTTTCAAAAGTAGCATATCGTGAATAATTTCATCTAGTTTTCATTTTCAAACATATGTTTTTGGGTCTGGAACATCTTTTTTCTGATATTTCTGGAGAACTACAACTCATCCGTAAGTCTCTACTAAATTTTCAAGTTCTCTCATTCTATCCTGAAGTTCTTCTTTGTTTGTATTCTTGTCCACTAAGTCTACTAGAAATACGCGAAGTGGCTCAGATTGCTGTAATTCTTTTTTGTCTAACATGTCCATTTTGCTTAACATATAAAATTAACATTTTTTGAAATCAGTTTCAAAACTTTCGAAAAGCTTATTATTAAGCAAAAAATTTCATCGTTAAATTTAAAAAAAGAATAAAAATGCTGATTTATAAATATTTTTTTTTCACAGAAAGTCAAGTTGGTATCACATAAAATAAAAAAGTCCTCAAAAATTTGACAAAACAAAAAAATATATTATAATATATTTGTATTTATATTTTAATTACAAACAAAATGCCAAAGACAACAAAAAGAAATTTATTCTACAAGAAAGAATCATGCAGAACAAAGAAAGAAAAAGTATGTAGAGATATTGTTTGTTATGGAGTAACAATTTTTGCTGCTGTAATGTGATTCTTGTTGGTAGATGCTAACGCTAGTTTAGCAAATGCAGAATCAGATTTTGCTAGCACAAATGTTGAAATGACTCAACAGTTAAGCTAAGTTTTCTACTTACAATGCATTGTATAGGATAGCGAATTACGTTATCCTTTTTTCGTACCAAAATTTTTCTTTCACTTGTAATTGCAAAAAAAAATCTTACTTTAAATCAATATCTTCATAGAGATTTATATTTTTCTCATATAAAAATGAACTATTCACCATCTCGTCCTATTAGGAAACCAAAGAAAACTCTTTCATGGTCTAATACTAGAATTACGCTTTTGGAATATTGTGAAAGAAAGTATTTTTTGAATTATTACACATTTGCATTAAAACAGGATAATCCAGATTTACGAGCTGAAACTTTGCTTTTGAAGTGACTAAAAAGCATAGAAATGCGAGTATGAGAAAAATCTCATTTTTTGCTTTCAGATTACTTACACGCCTTAAAAAAATGAGAAATTACAGAAGAAAAGGTCGAAGAACTAAAAAATAATATGAGAAGAGAAATGAGAGCAGATTTTGATTATTCCAAAGAAAGAGATTACGAAGACCGTGAAGATTTTTTCTGAAAATTCTGACTTTCCGAACATTTTTATGGAGAAGATGCAGATAGTTTGCTTGAACCAGCTATTGAAAAAGTTTGTGGAAATTTAGATCGCTTTATCGCTAGTCCTCGAAACGAAAAAGTCCAAGATTACTTTAATACTGCTAAATTTGTTTATGTAGAACATCCTAGAACTCCAGATTTCGAGTCTATGAAAGTAGATGTTTCAAGAATTTGACTCAGAGATGTGTCTGTAATGGCTTGACCAGATTTTTGAGCAACTTTTTCAGATACGGATTTCTTAATTCTTGACTGGAAATCAGGTAAAGAAGAGGTATTGGATAATTCTATAAGTGATCAGTTGAAAGTTTATGCATTAAAAATGCTTTTGAAAAAATGACTTACATCTCTCAACTGAATAAAAATCGAAGCATATGAGGTTTACCTAGATAGTATGAATTCATATGGAGGAATCTTGAAACAAGATGATATAGACTGAATTATAGAAAAAATTAAACATGATGTGGAGGAGCAAAAACAACTATTAGTAGATCAAAATCCATATAAAAATCAGCCAGTTGATTTGATGATGTTCCGCAAAACTACAAGCGAGAAAAAGTGTGAACATTGTACATTTAGAGATGTTTGCCAAAAATTGAACTAAATAGAATCATTAGATATAACAAAAAAGTCTGGATGCTCATTTGAAACAGACTTTTTTTGATGTTAATTCTATTAATCGCTAAGCTGTGTCAATTGGAACATTATTAACCACAAGAACATTTGAAATAACATAAGCAGCACCAATTACAAGCACTCAAATAACTATATATAAAATTGTTTTCTTAAGGTTTTCTCTAACTTTTGGATCGTCAGGTTTTGTAAATATTTGATATCATTGTATGATGATAAGCACCAAGATAGCAAACATAGTTAGTCACATTACCCAGTTAATAATCTGTGCGATTAAAGGAACAGATTGAAATTCTAATAGTTGTCATCACATTCATTCATTTTCTCATCAACTAATCCATGTCGCATTCTTTTCTAATACGTCAGCTTGATTTCACATTACAGCTTCAACTATTTGCTTTGATCACATAATAATTAATATTCATACAACACTCCATATAATAATTCATCATGCTTTCTTTTTGGCTGCATCATCAGTAGACATAATAAATCATATAACTTTCCCAGCCATCACAAAGAATAAAACTCAGATTACAAAATACAATACGATTTTTATGAACGGATACATTATTTTATTGTACAAATTATCAGCAAACAGTATTCAATTAGGTGTATAATTGTTTCCAGGATTAGAAAACTCATTTGTTATTATTCCCTCACTTCAAACTAAAGATGTCGCTAGAAATTTAGCAGAAACCATAATAATTATTCATAATATACCAAATCCAACTAATTTAATTCCATCTTTCATAGAATCTTCTTTGTCGGATGTCATTATTTTGTATCCACCAATGAATGCAATAGCAATTCAAATTACAATAAAAATATTTACGGCATAACCTATAATTCTATTAACCTGCTCGTTAAATAAATTTGCTCATTTCTCACCATTAACAACATCTCATCAATTTATAGCAGAACCCAAGGAAGAATCATTTTTAACTGTATTTGAAAGTACTGCATCATATGGATTTTGTGCTAATGCTAAATTATAAACAGGAACGAAATTAACAGCACATATAACAGATAATATAAATGTATTTAGTAATTTTTTAAAGATTTTCATGTATATAAACGTTAAGTAATAAAAGAATAAATATACTAATGAAATATTAAAGACACAATTTCAGATAAAATAGGGATTTTTAGCAAGGCTTTTTTGTGTATAAAAAATATCATAACTCTAAAAATCCACAATAATATAGCAATAAGTAATATAATATGATTTACTGAAAAATCAATTCAACGATGTAACAAAAATAAAATACCCAAAAATAAAATGTACTGAACCACAATTCAGATTCAAAAATTTTGTCATTGTTCATATCACTGTTTTTTGGATTGTAATACAGCTTCATAATCTAATTTCTTAATTTTCGAGACCGCTGGGGCAAAAATATAAGCAAAAACCTCTCATGGATTACATGAAAATGTTGAATTTGTAGATTTTTTTGCTCCAAGAGGGATTATATCTATATTTAATAAAAGAAGTATTAGTCTGATAGCAATAAATATCAAAACTCAAATTCAAAACGAATTTCAAAATAATAGTGTACCAAAAATAAAAAAAGTTCGCAATAAAACAGATTCTTTTAACCATCGATATGGCATATTATAATTTTCCTGGCGGAATCGAAGTATAAAATTCATAATAGGAGTGTATACTTTTATTAACTGTCATTTATGTTGAATGTTTTGTTTGATAGATTCTCCATCCATCCACATGCTTACATCATTAGCACAGGCAAATATTGTTAGAACTGAAATAGTATATATTATAATAGATCAAATAATTATGATTCGAGATATTGCTGGGTTAATCCAAAAAAAATTTAATCAAGTTGCTAATAAAACAATTATAAGAAAAGCTAAATTTATATATCATACTTTAATATATCACCTCAAAAAACTTTTTTCATAATCTGAAAAAAAATCAGAGTTTATCATGTTGTTTACAAATGGTGCAAAAAACATCACTCCAGCAATAGCAGAGAGTTTAGCATCCGAAGAAATGATGTTTTTTTCTGTCTCCATTATGAATAGTTAAAATAAAATATTATAAGTTTCTCTTTTTGATGTCTGTTGTAATCAACTCTTTTTCCGTAGGAGATGCTACAATTTTTAAAGCTATATGTTGATTTCCTGCAAAAATCAATCATTCTCATACACTACATGAAATTAACTTCTGTTGTTCGGATTCTGAAAGACCTAAAAGCTGATTTAATGATTTTATAGAAGTTGTTGATTGCTTTAGAAGAATCTGAAGAGAAGCATTTGAAACAATAGGTTTTCCATAAGGACTTCTTACAAAATCTTCAATATCCTGTGAAATGGTTGTAATTCATAGTCAGTATTTTCTGGCCCTTTTTGTCATACTAAACATAAAGTTTGCCGAAACATCATTTTGAAGCATAATCCATGCTTCATCACAAACCAAAAGTCTCTGGCGTTTTGCAGATCTAACTTTTGTCCAAATAAAATTCAGAACATTATACATCGCAGGCGTTTTTAGAGCATCTTCCAAGTCACGAATACTAAACACAGTGATACGATTATTGATATCCACATTTGTATAATTGTTGAATAATTTACCAAAAGTTCATGTAGCATATTTACTCAAGCGCAACCCAACCTGTTCTCATCATTCCATTCAGTTTAATATATTCATCAAGTCTTCCATTAAAGGGGGTTGTTTTCATTCATAATCATCATCTTCAAGAGAGAAGCCACGAAGTGCATATGTGTTTTGTAAAGCCTTATCCAAAACAGCTTCTTCTTCAGCAGTCAATTTTCAAATTAAAATTTGGATAAGTCAGATTAAAGTCATAATTTGAGAACGAAGAAGATCTCATTTTCCATATTCTACGTCCTCAATTTTTGGAGGGAGATCAAATGGATTGATATATTGTTGTGCATTGGTGGCGATATTAATATAAGTTCCACCGACAGCATCACATAAATCTTTATATTCGTTTTCAGGATCAATAACTATAATATCAATTCAGTTCAATAGATATCTCAGAATTTCAAGTTTAACAGTAAAGGATTTTCAGGCTCAGGATGTAGCTAAAATTACACTGTTCATGTTCGGTAATTTGTCACTAAATCTATCCATAATTATTAATCAACCAGTATGTAGATTCAGTCCATAAAAAATTCAAGTATTTTGAACTAAATCGTTTGATATGAATGGGAAACTTCACGCTAATGATGAAGTTACGGCACTTCTAGTAATTCATAAGTCATCTATACATAGAGGCAAAGTTGAAGTCATTCATTCATCCATTCTATGATTTGCTCACTTTACAGATATACCATATCAACTCACTTTTTGCTCAAACTTTTTTCAATCTTCTTTTAATGTATTCTCATCTGTATTATATATCGTAAAATAATTCGAGAGTTCAAAATATCTTTCTTCTCTTGTGCTCAATTTTTCTCTGATTAGTTCTACATCTCTATACTGTTGTTCAACTTCCTTATCTGTAGTAATTCATTTTCATATAGCCTCATTTAGCTCAGCTTTTAGTTGAGTTGATTTTCTTTTTAACATGGCTTGCATAGCGGAATCATCTTCTGGGTATATGAAAAACGACATATCTCGTTTTGTATGCATACTCATCAAGTCTCTAGTCCATAACGCATCAATATATGTAGGATATCTCTGTGCGTAATATGTTTTTCATAAGATTCAACTTATATTCATTAAATTACTTTTGTATTCCCAATATGATGGAGCGATATGAGACTTAAAATCTGCAACATTTGCTGTGTATTCCTCATCGACCTTTTTAATGAATCTCCTCATATCCGAAGTAATCATGCTATCTTTATATTCAGAATCAGGAATTTCCAATATCTTTTTGATTTGTTCACGTAATTCATTGGCCTTCCTTTCTTGTTCTGTTAATTTTTTTCCTTCAGTTGCGTTTGTCTTTTTTTCATCAGATTTTTTTTCAGGATTATTTCATTTTTTAGATCATTCATCGGTTCAAAAAACAGCATCTAATATAGAATCAATCCAATTTTTTTTCTTTTTTAAACTGTCTCATCCTGTATTATTTCAAGAAACTTCCACACTAGCGATTTCATGGTTTTTAGTTATCTCAATATTTCAGCCTTCAGGAACCTGCGAAGAAACAGAAGAATTATTAGCTTGTTGTGTTTGATTTTCCGTTTCATTTGCTGGTTTTTTCGAATTTAACGGTCAAAAAAGCAAATCAAAAAATCAAAGTTTTTTTGAAAATGTATGGTTAATAAAACCTCCACCTGGGACAATGCTAGTGTAGTTGGTATCATAAATAACATTTAATGTTTGAGCAGACATTTAATTTTCGCAGTTTTGTTTATAAATAAATTCCACAAAATAATTATATTCGAAAATGATTTTTATGCAAAATTTTGGGCAGATTTTTAATGTTTAAACAATCTATTATTATATGTTTGTGTAAAATATATTTGACTTATATAAATATCTCACAAAAGTTAATACTAAAGATTATGATATAGGACGAAAAAGTTTATTAGACAACTTTAGATATACATAACCACCCTCATTTGCTGCAGTATTTTCTATATTTTCAATAAGATTACTATAAGCTTCATAAAATTTCACATTTGATAAATTTTGTTTTGCAGTATTTACACAGTATGTATATTCATTTAAAAAAGGTTTTAATAAATTTTCATAAAAATTTTTGTCTCTAATTTTAAAATATTTTTCGGTTTCTCACATAATAATTCAACATATACTAAATAATTGTTCTTCTTTTTGTGGAATGTTTTTTATTTTGTTTTTTATATCATACAAAAGATCATTATTACTTGATAGCAGCTTAAAAAATTTATCATTAATTGATTTTATTGATTGTTTAATTGATGCTTCGGCTTTCTTTCCTTCAGCTAAAAATCCTCATGAACTATTCGGTGTTTCAATTCTCTCTAACTTATTTAGTGAATTTAATTGTCCATCATTTTGCTGGTTTACGGACTCTTTTATTCCAAAATTATTTGTATTTGTCTGATTAAAACCAGTTTCATCGGTTTTTATGAACATCATTTTTATACGAATAATAAAATTAAAAATTTTTATCTAATACTCTTTCAAAAGCTTTCTGCATCTTCCTTTTGTGCTAACAATTCAGCAAACCTAAAATCCAACTTTTGTAATCTTTCAGCCAACATTTTGAGATGTTTTACAGCCGTTTGATACTTATTTCTTGCCTCATACCACATTTTTTCTCTTTCTTCTCTTGATTCTGTAAAAAAATAAGTGAACAAAAATTCAACTTGTTCATCATTAAATCAAGTAATCTCATTTTGGATGCTTTCATTTCACAATTGTGAAACTAAATCGGCAATAATTATTTTTTTTTGATTCACATCCAAATTTTTATAATGATCAGGTAATTTCATTGTGTATACTATCTGATAATAAATAAAAACATATACGACATTATACACAAAACACAAAAATTTGTCAAATTTTTGACTAGAAAAATTAGTTATTTTATCAATCCGATATTATTTAATCATATAACTCCACAATCCCATAAATTTTGCATTTTTTTTACAACTTCAGAAATATCATAACGAGGATCTTGCTGGTTATGATAATATCGCTTATATCAGTCCACGAATGCAATGGTTCATAGATTACTGAACGGCTGGAAAACTTCGGACTGAGTTGCTACAATGATTCAAATTTTCGATTTTTTGATTTCTCGTCGATTAGTATCTTTACGATTTTGAGTGTCTGTAGAATAAAGATGTGTAACTCATTGTTGTGAAAAGAAATCTGAAAGCTGATTTTCACGAGACCGATTATCTGGAATAATAACAAGATTTTGTTTCGATTCATTGAATGGTATTGAAACTTTATCAAGATTTAGCTTTTTATTTTTTCATTTTGTTTTATCTTCACGAGCCAAAAGCTGAGAAATCTCAAACGAAACAAAGTATTTCAAAACATTATTATAAGTAGAATATCGCTGATAAACCATCCGATGAGCTAGAGCTATAAACTTTTCATCAAAGAATTTTGTATAGACTACTTCACAAGGTGAAGTTGGAGTAAACTGAGTTTTAATTAATTCTGGAAAGGCAATCTCATCTCATAAATTTAACAAAAAATCTCATCCACATTGGATCAAATCTCCAGCCTTTCAGATGGAGAGATTGGATGAAAAGACTCTATCATGTCATGCAAAGTGTTTGAATGAGAATAGATACATTTTCCAAGAAATGCTTGCGATAAATACGAGAATTAATATAGTGATGGGAGGGAAAAATTCAATCATTTTAGCTATCGAAAATATAGTATAATGCTCTCACCAATCACATTAAAATTTCTAGAAGCAGTAAAGATAAACAATAATACTGAACGAATGCATAGAAATCATGACCTTTATGTGCAAGAAAGAAGAAGATTCACAGAGTTCGTAGAAAGTTTAATCATAGATATGCAAAAAATTGATCCGAATTTAAACTGAATTCTAGCTAAAGATTGTATTTATAGATTTAACAAAGATTTGCGTTTTTCTCCAGATAAGTCTCATCCATATAAATTACATTTCGGAGCATTTCTTTGTTCTTGATGAAGAAAATCATCACTACCATGATATTACATCCACATCCAGCCAGGCAATAATTCAATGATTTGATGATGATCCCGATGTCCAAGTAGAGACGAAGTAAATCGCATTAGATTACATATTTGGAAAAATCGAAATGAACGAAAAGAAATCACAAAAAATCAGACTTTTAAAAAATATTACTGAGAAATTGAACGAAAAGATAGTGTGAAAGCAGAAAGAAGACTAACAGGTAAAATTTGAAAAGAATTACTACAAAAAGCTGGAGAAAATTTAGCAAGAAAAGTAGTAAATAATCCAGATATGATTGAAATTTTGCGTTATGTAGCATGGGTAGTTTCACACGGAGTAAGTGATGAGGAAATTTTGAGTGAAAAATGATATAATGAAGTTATTTCTTGATTTAAAAGAATGAAAAATTTCAACGATTTTCTGCTTAGATGATTTTAAGCGAAAAAGTCCACTTTTATTTCTACTTGCATTGACATTAATTTTCTTTACACTAACATATAGTGAAAAAATTAATTTTTTAGTTTTTCATAAAAATTATCATGCTGTTTGACTTTCCAGCTTTCATAGAAGAACTTAGAGAAAAGGAGGATAAAAAAGAAATTGTAGAAAAATACGAAAAATATTTCTGAAAAATCCAGTGAGATATAAAAAATCAGATTTGGTACACTGATTATTTGAGCCAATTTCCTACACAAGCGTATCTTACTCCAGAAGATTTAGAGGATGATTTTGATTGGGATATTTTACAAAAATTAGTAATTGGATCTTTTTCAAGTGACTATGAATTGAGACAAGATGATAAAGATGGGAAATGGGAACTTTATATAGCCGTAAAAAGCTGAGACCAGTCAATTGTAAAAACTGTTTCAGAATTATGGTCTTTTCAAATCCTTAGATTATACGAAATTTACATAGAAGAACAGATGAATTTACAAATATTAATGAATGAAGAAGAGGAAGAATGAGAAAAAGAGGCATTAGTATCTGAAAGGCAAGTTAGATTGAAGAAATGGAATGCTGTACTTGATACATTAAATAGATCACAAGAAGCAGAAGCTGCAAAAAAAGAACAAGAAGCAACGCTTGGAGATTTGATGTGAAAATTATAATATATTATAACAAATTATCCAAAATAAAAATCGATCCACAAGGACCGATTTTTTCTAATCTTTCTATGAATGATTCTATAAATAAATTACATTCCACAAGGATAAGATGAATTACTAAATTTTCTTAAAAATTCTGAATTATCTACTAAGTTTTCTTCAAAATATTTTCTTGAATAAAATTCTGACTTTTTACCTTGATTATAATTTGAAACAGGTCTAATATAACCCATAACTCTTGTATAAACTTCACAAGGAGTTCTTGAAATTTCTTTTCAATCTTTGTTAACAAATGTTGCAGCCATTTTTGTAATTAAATAGTGAAATAAAAGATATATGTAAGATTTTTGTGGCATTAATTATTTTTCTCTATTTCCTTTCAATTTTCCATCTGCATTCTACGTAAATGTTCAAGTTTTTCTGGATCATCAGTATGTTTCTTTCTAATTTCCATATTAAATTCCTCTCAAGTATATCAGATTTCTTCATCACATTTCGGACAGTAATCATGTTCTCATGCTATATATCCATGTTTAGGACAGATAGAGAATACAGGAGATACTGTTATATATGGGAGTTGGTAATTTTCTATAACCTTTTTAATCAGATTTTTACAAGCTGTTGCGTCTGAAATTCTTTCTCACATGTATAGATGAAGAACTGTTCAACCTGTATATAAACATTGTAAATTATTTTGTAGTTCCAAGGCTTCAAATGGATCATTAGTATAACCAACAGGAATTTGAGATGAATTTGTGTAGTAAGGAGCATCATCTGTACCAGCCTGAATAATATTTGGAATCTGTTTTTTATCTTCTTTAGCAAACCTATAAGTCGTTCCTTCTCATGGAGTAGCTTCTAGATTATATAGATTTCATGTTTCTTCTTGATATTCCTTGAGTTTTTCTCTGATGAAATCCAATATTTCTTCAGCAAATTCCATTCACCATGGTGTTGTAATATCCTCTTTTCAGCTTGTGAAGTTCTGAATAGCTTCATTCATTCAATTAACTCCAATTGTTGAGAAGTGATTTCTAAATGATGGCAAATATCTCTTTGTAAATGGATATAATCCTGAATTTAACCATTTTGTCATCTCTTTTCTCTTTATTTCAAGAGATGTTTTAGCTAGGTTCATGAGGTACAAAATCTGATTTTTGAATCATTCTTTATCTCACTTGAAATTATATCAGATTCTTGGAAGATTGATTGTAACCACTCATATTGATCATGTCATTTCTGCAGAACCGAACAACCCTCATCCACGCTTTTCTAGAACCGTAAGATCGAGCTGAAGCCTACAACACATCGATCTAACTGCTCATGGTTTATACGCATTAGGATTCGGAACTTTAACTATATTTCATTTTTCATCTTTTTTAACCTTGAATTGAGATCCTACAAAATTTTGGAAATATGGAATTCAATATTTAGCAGTCATTTCAAATAATGCATCTACATTTGGTCCATTTCGGTCAAAATCTTCTGTAATATTGTATGTTGGTATAGGAAATGTGAATACTGCTCAATTTGCATCTCATTCCGTATATATTTCAATCAAAATTTTGTTAATTAGATTCATTTCTTTTTGGAGTTCTCAGAATTTCTTTGGATAATATCAGCATTCAATTCATCACAGCATTAGAGATTTCTCCTTTAAATCCTCGGGACAAGTCCAATCCAATGTTATGTTACTAAATGGAGTTTGACATCACCATCTAGAAGGAACATTCATGTTAAATACAAAGTTCTGAAGATTCTGTTTCACATACTTGTATGTTCTTTCATCGATATATTTCTGCCTTTCTTCTCATGTTAATGATGATTTACTATCATCCAACTCTTTTTCTATAGATACTTCATATTTATGCACAAATGGTGCTAAGTAAGTATCAAATGAACTGAAGGCCTGAGCACCAGCCCATTCATTCTGTAAAGTTCAAAGGAAATTTACCATCTGATTTACCGCTGACTGAAGATGTCTAGGAGGTTTAGATGCAAGTTTTCAAGTAACTCCATTAAATCACTCTTCCAGCATCTGCCTTAAACTCCATCATGCACAGTACGGAGTAAACATTCATAAATCATGGATATGATAATCTCCATTTCTATGAGCGTTCCCTACTTCAGCAGGATATATTTTTGAAAGCCAGTAATTTGCTACAATTTTTTCAGAGTTCTTAAGGATTAATCATCAGATAGAATATCATACATTCGCATTTTCGTTGATTCTCCAGTCTAAATGACCCAAGTATTCATCCATAGTTCTATCTACTTCTACCACGATATTTTTTACATCACGACTTTCGGCTCTTTTTTGGCGGTATGTAATGTAAGCTTTAGCAACATCTTCAAATTGTTGTTGCATAAGTACATTTTCTACTTCATCCTGAATGATTTCAATATCTGGAATATCGTTTCAGATTTTAGCTTCTACATTTGAAATAACCAAATCTACAAGAGCAGGAATATGCTCAATTTCTCAATTCTGAACTGCATCAAAAGCGGCTTGAATTGCATTGGTGATTTTCTCTTTTTCGAAGGTTACAATAGAACCATTTCTTTTTCTAATTTTATAAATTGTCATTTTTTCTAGTGTTTAATAATTCATGTAAAACACAATATATAGTGATTTAATTTTTAATTTGACCACTATATATTGTATTTAATATTAAATACAAGGGAAAAATCTATAAAAATTTTTGAACAGTGATAGCTTTTGGTTTGCACAGATTTTGAGTTTTTAACATTTTTTTGATTTATAGAAAGCCTATTTTTAGAAAATGGCAAAACTTACCAGTTATAAACTGGTATTTTTTGGGTGTGTTTTTTTATCTTTTTTTTAACATTCTTAACAATTAATATAAAATAATGTTATTAACTATTTTTTTGAGAAAATGTGTTTTGTTTGAAATTTTAATATAATTTTATATAAGAAATTAGCAGATATTGTTTGTATTTGACTAAATACCAAAAAGGTATACTATTATATAAACACATTTATATTATTTCATGTTGACATTTCAAAAAAGATTTGACTTTTATGTCTAAATCATTATATAAAATCTTGTTAAAATAATTTTTTATCCTTTCTCCTTATAAAGATGAAAAAACTTTTATGAATTCTGCTTGCCTGAATATTTGGCATAGCATTATCAATATGATCAGCATCAGCTGCATCATCTGATTGTCTCAATGTTAAATTTTATAATTGAGATAGCGTTTGTCTCGGAATTACTAAGGAATGATCCAAGAATTTTGAATTATCCATTGATAAGAACAACCTTGAAAGAGGTTCTAGTGTAAGGTGTTATATCGTTTTACCAAACAACACTATGTACACATTCAATGGATGTAAAGGATCTTTCTATTATGCATGATCAGATACGGATGATGTAATAGTATCATCTACTTATGTAACAAGAAACGGAAATTTTTATTCGAAAAGAATGTCAACGGATGTTAACTTTAATAAAGGGACATGGGCATCTAGTAGTAATACTTCAAGTTCAAGCTCATCATCAAGCAAAAATAGTGATGAAATAGAGCTTTCAACAAACAGAAAATCTCCATCTACTAGTCAATATGTAAATTTAACTATCAAAACAGATAAAAACTATACAGGTAGATTATCATTAAGTGCAAAATATAGAAGCTCATCATCAAGTAGTTGGTCTAGTATTTCAAATACATCATCTACGTATTTCTCAGATTACTCTGATGAATGGGATGATGGATATTATAGAATGGTTTCTTCCGATAGAGGTGAAATTACAATATGAGATATAGTTAAATTTAAGAAGAGTGGATACTATAGAATCTATGTAGAAGATACAGATGGAAATGAATCTTATATTCAATTCAATGTTGATACTGCTAGTTCATATGATAACAATGATGAGCTAAAAGTTACAGCATCTCCTTCTAATCCTGATACTTATGAGTGGATTAATTTAACTGTAAAAACTGATGCTGATTATGATGCTAGAATTAAAATTTCTAAACTTCAATATAAATCAAGTAGTTCAGCTTCTTGGTCCACTATAAATAATATAACTTCATCAACTTATATTTCTGATTATTCTAGTGCTTGGTCTGATTCATACCATAGGATTGTTACTGATGAAGATGGGAAAGCTACATTAAAGAACATAGTTAAATTTAAGAAGAGTGGATACTATAGAATCTACGTAGAAGATACAAATGGAAATGAGTCATACGTTCAAATCAATGTAGATACTTATAGTTCTTCATCTTCTTCAAACAATAATGATGAAATTGAACTTTCTACCAATAGAGAGTCTCCTTCCACAAACCAGTATGTAAATCTTACTATTGAAACAGATAATGACTATGTTGGTAAATTAATTCTATCTGCAAAATACAGAAAATCATCTTCAGATAGTTGGTCAAGTATTTCTAATGCTTCTTCTACGTATTTCTCAGATTATTCTGATGAATGGGATGATGGATATTATAGGATGACATCGTCAGACGATGGTGAAGTTGTATTAAAGAATTTAGTAAAATTCAAAAAGAGTGGATATTATAGAATCTATGTAGAAGATACAGATGGAAATGAATCTTATATTCAGTTTTCAGTAGGTGATATTGATGATGAGGAAGAAGAAAGTAGTGTTGATTGATTTTCTGTTAAAGAATTAAACACAGTGAAAAAAGTATACAAGGAACGGAATAATATGGTATGACAAATGCAAAGACAGTATCCATCATTGAAGAGAGATACATATTGGATAAGATTATCTGAAAACTTCTATAACGATATGAAAGATGTAATAAACAATAAGAGAAACAGAGACTTTAGCGATTTTGATGATTTTCAAGAGGCATTTAATAATCGATATAATTATACAATGAGAAATATATAGTTTATTTATAGGAGAAAGAAAATGCTGATCTATTGTCAGGTCAGCTTTTTTGTTTGATTTTTATATGAATTATTATATAATCGAAAGGATGAAACAATAAGAATTTTATCATTTAACTATAACTAGAAATGGTAATTAACGTAATAATCAAGGATCCGAAATGAGATAAAATATGAGAATTTGTTGCTGAAAATTGAAAAAATATAGCAGAACTTGCAGCAATGCATGGAATAGATATTCCTGTTAGTTGTGGTGCCGGAGTTTGTGGGGTCTGTTTATGTAAAGTTGAAGATTGAAAAGACATTGTAAAATGAGATGCGTTTAATTCTCCATTAATGCCACTAAAGGCAGATGAAAACTGAAATCCTGAAGAAGTATTGACGTGTATATCTGGTTTCAATCCAGAAAAATTTAACGATTGAACAGATCATACCGTTATATTACAAAGAACATATTAAATATAAAAGGCAAGTTAAAACTGTCACAAAACAAAAAAAGATTCGTTTAGTACTAGGATGTATAAAGATATTTGAATAAAAGTATTAATTAAAATTTTGTAGAAATTTCGTGCTTTTGGATTATTAAAAAATAAATGGTAATTGATTTTATTCTTGCATTTAAAGAGCTTCTAGTCCAACAAGATGAAGAAGCATTCAATAAATTTTATTTGGATACAGTAGACATTTTTTTTCGTTATTTGAAAGCGAATTATTTTATAGAAGATGATGATATGCAAGATATTATCTCAGATTTTTATATTAAATGCCGGAATGGATTGCCCAATTTTGATATAGATCAGAGTTTTTCTGGTTGGGTTTGGTCTATATTCAAAAATACATTGAAAGATTTTTGGAAAAAAAGATGAGAATCTGCATTTAGCGAGATAGATACAGAAAGTGAGCTTTCTTTCGAAGATTCTTTAGAAGACGAAGAAGATTTTACTCAGATTTTAGATAATGAATACACATTTGAACAAATTCAACAAGCAATGTATGATTTGGATGAAACAAGCAAGGAAATTATATCATTAAAATATATCGAAGAAAAAAGCTATTGAGATATTGCTTGAATTCTATGAATTTCTCAAGATTTAGTAAGACAAAGATGTTCTAGGGCATTAAAAGCTTTAAAGATTAAACTTTGACAAGAATAATAATTTAATCTGAATTTATGTAACTTTTTTTAAAGAATGCAGCTGTGTTTTGCACCAATGGATTGAATCACAAACTGTGCAACTAGATTGATTACTAGTCAGATTTTTGAAAAATATTGAAAAAAATCTGATTCATTAAATTTGCGGACAGAATTTATGAATGTTGATGGATTTTTAATTAATCCAAATCAGGTCATTAAACATGCTTTAACAACTCTATGACAAAAACCAATTCTTCAAATTTACTGATGAAAAGAAGAAACTTTAATTGAAGCTACACAAAAAATTCAGAATGAATATTCAGGTTTGTTTAGCTGAATCGAGCTTAATACCTGATGTCCAAGCAATACAGTGATGAAAGTTGGATGATGAAGCGACATGCTGAAAGATAAAGAGAAAACGCTGAAAATCATTCAGAAATTATCAAACATTCCGTGACAATTATCATTTTCCCTCAAAACAAGAGCATGATTAAATGAAAACGATAAAATACAGCAGATGGATTTTTTAGTAAAAGCCTCTAAATATTGTAATAAAATTTCAATTCATTGAAGAACATTAAAACAACTTTATTCATGAGATTCAGATCGAAAGTTTATTCATGAGGTAAAAGACAAAATTAAAAAAGTTTGAGATCCTAATTGTAAAATTATCGGTAATTGATGAATTAATTCTTATACTGATGCTGAGAATAAACTTTTAGAATTTAATCTTGACTGAGTAATGGTAGGTCAGGCGGCCATTTGAAATCCACGAATATTTACCACGCATAAACCGATTTTATCAGAAAAGTGCGAAACCGTATTAAAACATTTAGATTACAGTATTGTTTGTGATCAGCGATTTAATGAAAAAATTGTAAACAAATCATGAGAGATTACAGTTAAAGATTTAGAGATTCCACTGGAGTGGATCGAAAAAAAAGTAAAAGAAAATAAAAATAAATCTGGACTTCAACCACATACAATAGTAGAGTTTAGAAAATTTCTTTTCCAATACGTAAAATGAATTCCGTGATCCAAAGAACGAAAACAACAAGTTTTGTCTTGTAAAGATTATCAAGACTTGAAGACACAAATTGAAAAAATATTTAAATAATGTAATAGTATACAAAAAAGCCAACCTTAACGATTGGCCTTTTCTTTATATTAGTTAATATCTACTAATTATTTTCAGATTTCCTAAAGAAAACTACGTAAGCACCATACAATACAATAGCAGCTATAGCAACATACAAAATATTTTCAGCAGGTCCTGTTGCTGGAGTAGCTTTAATTGGTTCTTCTTCTCATCTTTTTGCATCAGCTTTATAATAAACTTCCTTGCATCAGTTTGTAAGCATAAAATTCTGTTCTCCATCCCATTGCATATTATAATCAAATTTTTCATCACTCATCTTGGCTGTTCATAGACTTTTGTAAACTTCAGATTCCGGATCGAATATGGCAATTTCTACAACGTCTCCTTCAATACTAGACCATTTCAGTGTAAGAGTATTTCCATTCACAACATGAGTAACATTAGCTAAATCCATTCATACACAAGATGCACCATGTTGTTCTACAACTTCATCTGATGGTTCAACAGTATTTGTAGCCTTTAATGTATCACATGCATCAGCCTGTAAACATTTATTACTATCCAAGTTGAAACATATCTCTTTTGATGGAGTACCAACAACATCAAACATATCAGCAGGAGATATAAATCCATAATATACCGTATTTGAACTGATTTCTGATGAAGGAATCTCAAATTTTACATCACTATCACTATCACCAATTTCTACTTTTTTCATCATGATTTTTGAAACATCAACCGATGGATCTGAAGATTTTATCTGTTCTACACGATACGGACTAAAGAATAGATTATAAACATTTGCTTTATCCATTGTTGAGTCTTCAACTATTGAAGAAGTGATAGTAATACCATTGTTAACTTCACAACTTATAGCAGTAGAATCAGCATATCACCAAGTGTTTTCATACTCATTTAAGAGCTTAGAATGAGCTCCATCAACCTGTGGAGTTCCATCATAAAATAAATCTGAAATCTCTAATTGAGCGCTAACAGCTCAGCAAAGTATACTAGATAACGCTATAATACCAGCCAAAGATAATAATGATTTTTTCATGATATAAATTAAATAAAAATAAAACATCACACAGCCACAATACTAAGACTTATATTTTTATATTTGAAGAATGCAAATAGAAATATTAATATCTCAACAAGAAAAGATTCTCTTTCATAAAAAAAATATATATAAATATTTACTTTTATTGTATAATGTGTAAACTATTTAAAATAAATAATGGATATTATTAAACAATTTCACGTAAATAATAAATTTTTTAATAAAATTAAAGCTGTTCGATTCTATAAAAGTCAATATTTTTTAGTATGGTTTTTGTGTAATATAAAATAAAAAATATATTTTCAATTTGATTTTTCAGTTTGTAAATTTATAAGGTCGACGTTGTGTTTTTTATTCACTTAATTTTTCATGAGGAAATTATTAATATTTCTTTCGACAATATTTAGCATATCTACATGATTTTCATTTGCTACTCCTAGTATGTTAAACATTTCACATACAACAAATTGAGATAATGTAACAATAAATCGAACAGATAATTCAGATTGATGATATGTAGATATAAATCTTCAAAATCCACAGACGAATGATTGGTTGCATTTCGGAGAAGTTAAAATAAGTGATCAGACGTTCACCTATACTAAACAATGGGATTGAGACCAAAAAATACGAATAATTCCATGAGATGGTTGAGATGAAATTAAGTTTGTTATAAAATGAAAGAATCCAACATCCACAGTAACTAATAAAAAAGCTCCTAATTGAGGGCAGCCAGAGGTTACGAGAACAGTAATACCTGTTGTTCCAAAAACTGGACCAAGTGGGAGTTTAATATGAATAATCTTAGCTATATTAGCAATATTTGGTGGATATATTTATATAAGAAAAAAAGCTGACATTTAGTCAGCTTTTTTAGTATAATCTAAATTAATATTATTTCTCTATATTTTTATCTGATTTGTTTTGGTATATCGCATTAGCAATTTTTTCATTAGCTTTATTCACTGGACCGTATATCATATCTTCAACTCATTTTTTTTGAGCATCTGGAATATTTGGATAATTTTCAAGGGCATATGTTATATCTTCCAACTCTCTAATTCTTTCATTATCATCTTCTGTTACTTCAGCAGATTCTTTTACATTTTCAACAGTATCACCCGATGTAATGGTTGATTTTAATTCTGGATCCATATATTTATTCACCTTTTCGTCAAAATCTTGAGCTATCTTCATCTGTTCCTCTGGTGTAGCTTTATTGAAATAGTCTCTAAATTCTGCTACTCTACGCGATGTATCGCTATCGACTGTTTCTTTTTTGTAATCATTTGATTCTGCAATTTTATTAAGATTTCATACCATTTTACTAATAATTAATAAATAAAAGTTATTTAATCATTAAATGAAAGCCATTTTCATCCTGATGCAACGCATATACCCAAGACTCTTTTCAGATTTCTATTGGATATTCATTAGCACCATCCGGAATACTATACACATTTTCACCATCTATATCTTCGATATGAATGACAAGTAATTTTGTTCTTCTCTGTGAATTATATCGAAAATTGATAGGAATAATGCAGTCTCCAGTTGGGGTAAGAGTTGGTTCAATATCATTTCCAATTACTTCAAATCAGAAGTGAATTCCGTTTCTTTCTCAAGCTTCAAAATCAATCAACCCTCCATCTTGCAAATCTTCTTTGATTAAACGAAGATTATGTTTTGTGAGTTTTTTTTCAGATTTATTGTGGGTAAGATTTTTGGAAAAGGATTTTAAATCTGATAACCCACTAGATTCATCCACAATCAATGCTCATAGTTCAGATTCAAGTCATTTAAGGATGTCTGTTTGAGGTGCTTTAATTTCTTTCACCTCTTTGTTGTCTGTGTTTTTTGTCATTTTGTGTAGAGGTTAAAGAATTAAAGATTATTGAGTTTTGAATCCAACTCTTGTAGAGCTTTTTTATCTTTTTTTTCTTGTTCTGCCTTTTGTTGACTAAGATTTTGGACAGCTTGTAGATTTTCTTGTACATTATTTTTTCTTAAAGAATCAGTAATTTCTTTCACTACTTTTTTGAAAATTATGACAAGTTTATCTATTGTCTCTTCATTCAATTGATTGTTTTGAACCATAGCTTTGATTCATCGTCACATCTCCCAATTTGGTAGTGCATCAATTACAGCCAGAATATACTCTTTTTTAGTCATACCAAGTATTTTAATTTAAAATCTGCATCCAATTATATTCGAAAACACAAAAAAAGTCAAAAAAAATCAGACTTTTTTAATGTGATAAATTTGACAAAGTAAAAAAAGACTGAAATTAATCAGCCTAGGATTTAACCTATGGGGCGAGCTATGGGATTCGAACCCATGACCCTCTGGACCACAATCAGATGCTCTAACCAACTGAGCTAAGCTCGCCATACCAATGGGCAAGAGAGATAGTAAATATTTTCTCAATAAATTCAAGTAAGATTTCCCAACTTGAAAATTTTATATAAAAATATACGATACAAACTATACTACGGATTTATTATTGAAAAAAACATGAGGATAGCTGGAGCCATAATTATGTGTATTTTACTATGATATTTCTGGATTTGGTTAATTCAGCATATTTTTGCCAGACAGCAGAGAAAAATTTCTCGAAATTTATTCTGAACAAGTTTTGTATTAGTAGGATCGTTATTTTTGTTTAACTTTATAATCAGATCAATTTTTCCATGAATTGAAGCTATTCAAAATGGCACAATTTCGCTTAGTCGATGGTGATCGTTTTTATTATATTGTGGATTAATTTTTTTATTTTTAATCTTATTAAGTTGAAATCGGAAGAGAAAGCAGATTCGATTTTTATTTTTGATATGGATGTTATTGTTTGCAATAGTTTGATTTTTTGGATTAAAAGTATGAATTTCTGCTACAGTACTATATTATTTACTATTAGCATATTCTGAGGAATTTTTAAAAATTTGAGCAACAGAAAACGAAGTAAGTAAAACAAATTTCTATTCATCAGATTTATTGTTTTTTTCTATCTTTATAGCTTTGGGATTTAGTATTATAGAAAATTTATTTTATCTATGAAGTGAAATTCTTTCATCCAATCCAGAATGAGTTTGGTGATTGGTTTTTTGAAGATGAATTTTTACATCTTTGTTACACTTTATTGCAACAGGTTTGATAGCGCTATTGCTATATAAACTTTATCAGCAACAAAATCTAAAAAACCTAAACACTCGACAAAAAATATGGAGAATAGCAGTGGCAATATTAGTCTGAGTACTAATTCATCGATGATATAATTTATCAATCCAACATGAAAATTTACTTATATATATTATATTAGTATTCTGATGATATTTTTTGCTAACATACTTATTGTTCCTAAGCGACTCATTATATATAAAAAAGGATTAAACAGTAGATATACGAAACATATTTATTAAATATAAAAAATTTTATATTCTTATATAATATTATAATATGTATACACCAAATCAGGAAATTTTGTGAAAATATGCAGATGTAATGGTAAATTTTGCACTTCGATGATGAAATGGGATTAATCCGTGAGATGTGGTTTTTGTTCAGATTCCAGAATGTGCTAAACCATTTTACATTCCTCTTCAAACTGCAATACTTAAAGCATGATGACATCCAATTATGCAATACTTACCAGACGGAGTAACTAGAAATTTCTATGAAAACGCATCAGATGAGCAGCTTAGTTTCATTCCAGAAGCATACCAAAGATGAAAAATTGAATCAATGACACATAATATATTAGTTATAGCGGATTCAGATTTACATGAATTAGATGGAATAGAGCCGTCAAAAATGATGAAAAGAATTCAAGCAAACAGAAAAATTCGCGATTTGAGAGACAAAAAAGAAAGAGAATGAAAATTCTCACGAACTATATGTATGTATGGAACAGAAGCCATGGCAAAAGAAGCATGATTATCATTAGAAGAGTATCGAAATCAGATTATTTCAGCCTGTTTTTTAGATGAAAAAAATCCAGTTCAAAAACGGAAAGAAGTAAATGCTGAAACTCATCGTGTAAAAGACAAACTTAATGAACTTAAATTAGAATATGTTCATGTGATTTGACCAGATGAAGATTTAAAAGTAAAAATCTGATCGAATCGTTTGTGGGAAGCATGATGAGGATGCAATATCCCATCATTTGAAGTTTTTACATCTCCTGACTGTAGAGATGTAAACGGCCGAATGAAATGTAATCAGCCTTTATATAGATACTGAAATTTAGTCGAATGAATCAGACTTGAATTCAAAGATTGAAAATTGATATCAGCTCGCGCAGATAAAAATGATGAGATTTTGCAGGAAATGGTCAAAATTGAGTGAATGGATCATCTATGAGAATTTAGTCTAACTGACGCAAGAATATCTAAGATCACTCATTTTATGGCAGAAACTCTTTTTGACGAAAATGTGGGTTGAGAGTATGGAAACACACATATCGCACTTTGAAGATGATTTGATGAATGTTATGCATGAGATAAAAACAGGCTTGAAGATGTAAATTTTAAAAAATCTATTTGACTAAATATGTCTCCAGAACATGTGGATGTAATCTCTACCGCAAAAAGAAAAGTAATCTGAATTTTATGAGATGGGAATGAAATACTAATATATGAAGATGGTAAATTCATGATATAAAAGCATAAAACATATTATATCATAAAAAACAAAAAACGCAAGTATATAATTACAAAAAATGTATCAAAATATTTGCGTTTTTTCTGATTTGGGATTATAATTGGACTAAAGATTTTTACATCTTATTTGCATAGAAATGAATAGATTTAGAGTTAATTTACATCCGGCTTTCTTTTTGGGAGGTAGTCCAGAGACATATGGAGGATGACCTGAAGAACAAGGAGCATCAAAAGCTGATATTCAAACCTTAAAACCGGAAGTCATAAATAATTTAAGTAATGTAGAGAAAGAAGAATACTATATTAGAGTAGAACAAAGACTTGCGGCATTTAAACTTCAATTTCAATATCTTGATAGTAAAGACGCTTCGGTGCTTGAGGATGTAAAGAAGAATATACAAAAATTTTTTTATGGAGATTCATGAATTATAAATTTTGGATGAAAACAATACGAAATACAAAAAAACCTTGATGAATTTATTAATGAATTAAAAAAGCTCCGTTTAAACGGAGAAGATTTAAAAATAGATAGTTGCAAAGTAACTCCAGAGAAGAAGGATGGATGAGCTGGCACAATACGAGCCCCAATGATTGTTGAATTAAGTATTTCTTATAATAAATCAACAGAATGAGCTTCTCTTGGTGAAAAGATTGGAAGAGAGCGTGAAACAGCAGAATTGAAAAATGGGATCACAAAGGATCTTATGGATCTTAAAACGGGTGTAGAAATACTAGAATCTGAAAAAATTTTTTCTGGATTTAGAAATACTATAATTAATGATATAAAAGAGCATAATTACTATTATCACGAGTCTGATTATGCAAAAGATAGGAAAAGATTTGAGGCAAGATGTAATAATCAGAATTGATGAAGTAAAAGCTATGAACAAATTTGGGAAGATAGAATCAATAAATCATATAAGCTCTTAATAGATACATTAAAAAAATATAATTATTTTAGTATTTCGGGTAGTAAATCTGAATCTGAAATTAAAACATTATATGAAGAAAAGGTTAAAAAATTATATAAGGATAAAGTATGGTATATGGGAGATAAAAAATTTGATCAAATAAAAAATTCTCTTTTTGCGGAAAATTCAGACAATCCAGCTAACAAAATATATAAAGATCTTACACATGCAGCAACTCTTTTTGTTGGAGACAAGCAAGATATGAAGTGATATGATGTAGAATGGATAAGAAAATGAGAAGAAGCAAATCAAGAAGGTTATATACCGGTTGATAAAAAGGAATACAAAAAAAATGTAAAATTTTTGTCACAAGATTTACCAGATTGTTTACGGAATCTCAAAAAAACTCCAAAACTTTTAAAAGCTCTTAGATGGATCCCTTTTATTAATGTAGAAATTGATAAACCATCAGAAGAAGACAAAAAAGCAATCAAAAAATTTCTAGAAACAGCAAACAAACTCCCTTCTGTAGATGGAAGAGATCCAACAATACTTTTAATTGAAATATTACGTGATAGTAAATTAGATGAAAGTATGCCACCAAGCGCATATGAAAAACTTATAAATAGCCACGGAGTGAACACAGCAACTTTAAATGAAAAACAGAAAAAACAATTATTAAAAGATATCATTGAAGTTTGAGCTTTTTTTAGATCTACTCAAAATGCACAAAGCAATCACGCAATCTACCTAAGCGTATTAGAAATCATAAAGAATGAATGATGAGCAACTCAGGCTACAAATAAATATAAAAGTTTAGTAGAAGAAGCAAAACAAAGATCAGATTTTGAGAAGAAAAACAAATATCAAGATGGAGAAACTCTAAAAGATAAAGATGAAGAATTATGGAAAATCGCTACAAAACTAAGAATAACAGATTTTACAAATGCAAATAGATTGGTAGATTTAAAGAAAAATAATCCAGCATATTTTAAACAAACCGGAATTCCTCAAATTTTAGCAAATCTAAATATGGATGAGCATGTAGATTCTAGAGATAATATTATATGAGGATCAAAAACGGGTCAGCAATTCCTTAGACTTGTTGAGTCAATTGGAGAAGATAAAGCTATAAATAATTTATTAGAGCGTGCAAAACTAGATAATAAAATTTTATGATTAGGAATAAACGAAGAAGAATTTACAAAAGAGCAAATAGAAGCATGAAATACTAAATTGATTCTTTTATTGCAAAATATTATCAGTTCTCCATGAGAAGATTTTAATACTTTGTTAAGAAGAGAATCATGAGCAGATGGTACTCTAAAAGATCCATTTGAATGACTTGACTTAGAAAAAGCACGAGATGAAGCAAACAAAAAAGCCAAAGAATTGTACGACAAAATCGATATTGAATGATTAAAAACAGTATGTTCAGAACAAGGTATGGACATGCCAGATCCAACTTCTATACAAAAAGGATTGGCTACATCATTGTATACAGAATATAGAAGATGAATTGGACTTTGAAGGAGAATATCGTTCGATGAATGGATTAAATGAGTATGAATGAATGTATGAGTTCAATATAGAAATGATTGAGCTTTAGTCGTTTGAATATGATTCGACTATAGTAAAATGATAAACTTATGAAAATGACGGTCTATAACTCCTGAGTTATCAGCATGAGCATTTGTTCCATTGATGGAATGAAAACCAAAATTAGGTGCAACTGCCTGAGCTGATATAGAATTAGCTAAAAAACGAATTACAGATAATTGAATTGTAAGAAAATTTGGTTTTGATGCATGAGCAACATATGTAATTCCACTAAATGCAGTAGTGCTCTCAGCATGATTCAGTTGGAGTCAGGATAAACTTGCATGAATAGGAACAGCAGAACTAAGAAAACAAAATGAATTCTATCATACTATAATATCACCAGTTTTAAACGATATATATAAAAAGCTTAATGTTAATTCAGAAACATCAGACAGTGTTGTGGTATTAAATTTTAACGATGAAAATGTTATAAAGGCAGTAAGAGAAGTTTTGACAGAAAAGGCTAATTCCTTTGAGCAAGAAGCAAAAAAAGCAAAAATAGATATAAACAGTGTTGTGGACTCAACAATGAGACTATTATTGCCATATAATTGAGCTAATATTGCTGATGAAAGAATTAGAGAATTGATTTCTCAGTCAGTAGCCGAACAATACGCTATGGCGTGGGGAGAAGCAAGGAAAGCTGAAATATCTAAAAAAGGTTATGATATAGAAAAGATATGAATTTGAGCATTTTGGGTTGTATGAACTAAGTTTATATGAGCCTATTTAAATATGAAACGAGCAGATTATAATTTAGATTGATATGGAAATAGAAATCTAAAAAATTATAATGTAGAATCTCCTACTATAGAGGCATGGGATGAAAACTCAATCAATGAATTCAATGATAGAGCTAGACTTAAAGGAAAAGATAGAATATCACTTAACAATGAAGGATTTATTGTTATTCCAAAATCTATTAAATATAAAGTTAAAGTAAATACAAAATTAGAAGGAGGAATGAAGCAAGATAGTGAATGAAATGTGCTCCTTGATCCTCAAACTCCAATGGCAACAAATACATATAGTTTAGCTTCAATGGAATGAAGTGAAATAATTGTTTGATGACAAGATGGAGGTAAATTTGAAATGTTAGATAATTTACCAGAAGGAAATCGATTTGTAGATGAGATAGATAAAAACAAAATATTACAATTAGGAGAAGGTATAAAATACGATGAAAATATTATAAATAACAAAATCGAAGAACTAAAACAAAAACTACCAGAAGATGATCCAATTAGAGAGTTCGACTTTTCAAAGCTCCCACAAGAACAGAAAAATGGACTAATTGCAAAATTAGAAGAAATCCAAGAAGGAGGGAAAAAGGCCAAAATCGAACTATGACTTGACAACTGAAAAGTAGATATAATAAACGTAAAAGAATGAGATGCTGGAAAATGATTTGAAATCGATTATCAAGTTAATTATGAGATTTTTGATAAAAGAGCCAAAGATGTAGCCAATGAAGTATATAAAGAGGCTCTAAAATTGGAAAATCCATATTATTTACGAAGAGTAAAGCACGATGCTACTGATAGGAGGGGTAAGAAACTCCCACACCGAGCAGAATACGATAAGTTTATAAATGAGATGAAGGCCGGTAATTATGTAGAAGCAAGAAAATCAATAGGAGAAATATTTAAGAAATTGGACGATAATTATAAAAAACAAAAATGAATATCATTTACATCTATTTATGAAAATTTGTTAAATAAAATTGATGAAAAAGATAATATTGTTCTTGGAGAAGCCTTAATGTCAATCAATAACATATTTGCCAGAGCATTAAGTGTTCGTTGATGAAGTAATAATTATAGATTTATAAACTCAAAAAATTGAAAACCAGCAACTATGTGAAGTATTATTGAAAGAAGAGAAGGAAAACAGAAAGGTGCATGAAGTCAGATTAGGTGAACTCTTGAGTCATCAAAGAATATTCCAGATGAATATAAAAACGCATATTTGGCATTACTTGATGCGTCATGAAGATATAGAACAGAAACAAAAGCTTTTGAAATAAACGAAGCAAAAGCAAAACCGTTAGAAAATACAATTTGATTTAATCTATGAGATCATGAAAATCCAGAAAATCCATTATTCGATCCTGAAATCTACGATCCTATGGTTGATTTAGATACATTAGTGAGAGAATATGGTTTTACACAAGGAGATAAGGATTTATTACACAAACGTGCAATGGAAAATTTTGCGAACAATAAAGTGCTTATAGCTCCTATTTTAAAAGTTTTATGACTTGACTGATGAGAAACAGATCCTATGAGTTTTAGCTTTAATTGATGAACACTTACATTTAATGTTAAGAAATGAGAAGAGGTAAAAGAGGTTACATTAAAAGCAAATTTAAATTTTGGATATTTTACTCAATGTGTAAATCATACATTAATTTTGAGTGATGTTACAGCCGAATCTGAATGAAAGAAAGTAGAGTGTAAATCTTCATTGTGGAAATCATCATGACGAGAGGCGAGTCAAAGTTTAGTTGTATCTAAGACATCTGTTGGTGTAAGTATTGGCTTCGGATTATGAGAAGATGAAGAAAAAAAACCATCATATGAAGATGGATCAGATCCAAGCAACTGAAGAAATCCTACTTCAATTCCAACACAAACAGGTGGTAAAGAAGGATGATGAAGTTGAGGATGAAAGGGATGATGAGGTTGAGGATGAAAATGAGGATGAAATAATCCACCAGACCATAATGATGACTGAAATCTCTAAAAGTTATAAAAGTGTTTTATAAAATAAATATATTTAAAAATGAAGAAATTAATTGCTGGTATATTGCCAATATTGCTATCTACAATAACTGTGGCATCGGCATGAATTATTACACAAAAAGATGTGCAAACATTTTTATCATGTAATCCTTCAGAGTCAAAGGATACATACTATTATATACCATCCAATAGTAGTAATAGTATAACAATATACCCAGATGATACTTATCGAAATACACAAAATGCATTCATAAATAAAAGTAATAGTTCTGTGGATGTCTATAGACATTGAATCATATCTCAATGTGAGGACTGGGATAGAATGAGTAATATGGTAAGGTGATGATCAATTAATCCATCACCACAATATCCAGCTTTAATTTTCAAAAATATAGATGGATGTACCCTTGGTAAGCCAAGTTATACAAAAAATAGCAATCCAACGGCAATAGACGCACAAATTCATTATACGGTTGCATTTAATCTTTTTGCAAATGGAGCATGAAATGGTAAAGATAAAAATACTTGAAAATTTTATTACAAGGATAAATCAACAGGAAAATTTATGTGTTATCCATGATGGAATGCAGTAGAAGACAATAGTAATTGTGCCCAAAGTACGGCGTATTATTGGAAAGAAGTAGATTATCATACATGAGAGTGCTTAAATTACAGAGTCTTTTGGTGTGGTGATGGATTGTTAAATTGAAGGGATAAGAATGGAAATACAATAACAACTTATGATAACTGATATTTGGCTGAAGCTTGTGATCCAAAAGATCCAACACATACATGATGGTGAAACGGATGATGTAGTAACTCATGCGAACCAGTAGTAATAAATCCAGTATGTAATAGTACATATAATGGACAAACACAATATACAAATAATTCAACACCGTGGTTGAATGGTGGAATGAATTTGTGTTC
>OCTX012210207.1_pt1 | contig 29846 bp, 26 predicted proteins | sample 1539691 | NCBI WGS metagenome assembly OCTX01 (sample SAMN02144231, study PRJEB22623) | gut metagenome | biome: sheep rumen | host: Ovis aries | place: New Zealand
TGAAAGGCAGTCAGCCCATTATCATTGTGCTTGCACGAAAGATGTATAAGGTTATTCCTGACGAACTGAAAGAGCCGTTGGCTCAGAACCGTCTATTGATAATCTCCGTTAGTAATGCTATCCGCCAGTCAAAGGCAACAGCAATGATCAGGAACAGATATGTATGCGAAATGGCTGACAGGATTCTGTTCGTCGGAGTGACCGAACAGAGCAGTTTGTATGCCTATAAAAACGAATATCGCAATAAAATGGCAGATTAGTACCGGCGCGGTTGCTTGTAATGCACCTCGTAGATTTTGTCGAAGTACTGGGCCCAGTTGCTTTCACCCTGGCCAATCTTGAAGCCATAGAACTTGGTGCCGGTGGCCTGGTAGTCCTTGAAGCGCTTCATGAGGTCTTCGGTGGTTCTGGGAATCAGGAAGTCGGTGATCCAGAGGACATCGGCATTCATGTACCTGTCCTCGCCGTTGTCCAGCAGGTGGAACGTCAGGCGCAGCATCTTCTGGGCATCGGTTCCTCCGCCAAGGAAGGGGAAGTAGCCCTTCTCGAAATTCTCACCCTGCAAGCGACCAAAGGCCGAGCGCTCGGCATCCTCCTGCCGCAGGCCCATGCGCTGCAAGGCGCGACTCTTGCGCCTCGAACGGAGCTCTATCGGGCGCACGCCGACGGAGAAGTCTATCAGGAAACAGTCGCGGTTGAGCCGCTCGGCCGTCTCCTCCAGCTTCGAGAGCAGCGAGGCCTCTATCCGCTGCGGCACGCCGTACATGCTGGCAGAGCTGTCGATGCAGACTATCATCGGCCCGCGACGCGAGGCCCGCTCAGAGCGGAGCCGCCGCGAGGGCTTGCTGATTTCCGACTTGTAGCGGAACACCTGCAGGCGGCTGGTAAGGTACTTGCGGAGGAACACCCCTTCGAGTTCGGCATCGGAGTACTGCGCCAGTTCGAAGGGCATCAGGGCGTTAAGGTCGCGCCCGATGGTGACACCCTCGATGTCGCTGCCCGTAGAGTGCTCCAGGCGGTGGGTAGTGCCGGTCTGGACGGTCAGCCGTGCGCGGCCTTCCTCGTCGGGCAGTCGGCCCATCCGCCGGGCCACGTCGCCGATTTCTGGGTAGCGGTTCTGTATCTGCACAGTGCTCAGGTGCTTCTCGAACTCCGATTCCGTCCACGAGCCGTCCATCATCTCCCAGGCCTGCAGCTGTTGCTCCTCGGTGGCGCCGCCTGTGCGCACACGGTTTTCGAGCTGACTCAGCATCTGCTCGAAGTGGCCGGGAATGCCGCCGCCCTTCGACTCCACCTTCTTCGATGCCTGCCGCCGCGCCTTCTCGTCGAGCGCGCCCTGCCATTCGCGCTTCAGCCGCTGCCAGTTCTCGGGCCGCTGCCAGCCGTCGTACTTGAAACGGCGCTTCATGAAGTCGAGGTCGAACCCGTCCTCCTCGTACTTCTCACCTAACTGCTGAAGGAGCGACTGCCAGTTCTGTTGCTTCTTCTGCATCGACCACTCCATCATCTTCTCCATCTGCGTCTGCTCGCCGATGGCCAGCTGGTTGATGAACTTCTGGTCGTGCAGACATTCGAGCACGAACCGGCCTACGACCTCGTAGAACACCTTTCCTGCCAGACGGCTGCCCAGCACCCGCGACTGGATGAGCGGGTCTTTCATCAGCCGCTGGAGGTAGAGCAGGATGGGGTCGCTGTGGATGGCGCGGGGGAGGTCCATCTGCACGTTGGTCTCCAGCTCGAACACGTCGCCATTCTGGACAAAGCGTTCGAGCATCGACAGGTAGTCTTTATAATTCATAATTCACAATTCATAATTCACAATTGCCGTCAGTCCTCCAGTTTCTCCATGTCCTGCCTGGTATGGGCAATCTCCGTGAACAGTTTCTTCACGAACTCGTCCACCTCCTTCTTGTCGGCCTCCGAAACGAAGATGTTGCCGTGGATGGCCTCCGTCCGCTGGCGTATCTGCGTGCTCAACTGTTCCAGCTCCTCGTAGAAGTCGCGCCCTGACAGGCAGCCTTTCTTGGTGGGCAGCGACTGCTGCTCTCCGCGTCCGAGAGTCTCGATGTAGAACCGCATGCCGTTGATGTAGATGCACTCCTCGTCGCGCGTCAGATAGACCGGACTGGCCCCACGGGGCGTATCGCTGCCGTCATACGCCCTGACGATGCTGCGCTGCGGGTGGTTAGGGTCTTTGTAGATGACGCCCGCCTGGCCGGCATTCATTCCCGAACTACGTTCGCCAACCCGTAGCCTTTCGCGGCTCGTCTGGCGCATATTCTGGTAGTCGGCCACCAGGACGTAGGTGTTGCCTGTGTCGTGGTCGAGCAGGTGGTAGTAATAGTTGTCGTATATCTTCTTGTTGGTGTCGAAGCGCTGCATGTTCTGCCGGGCGCGGTCAGTGGCGCGGTGCTGACGGCTCACGCGGATGTCGTTCTCCAGGTTCTGCCGCAGGCTGGCGAAGCGCAGCGTCAGTTCGTTGAACAGGGCGCGGATGACGATGGTCCTGATGCCCTCGCACTCCTCCGGCTCCTGCCACAGACAGTTGTAGACGGGCAGCAAGTCGGCGACCGACACCTCCCCTCTGTCGTGGACAAACGCCGACGTGCGCAGCAGCCGGACGATCATCTTCCAGCGGCGGTCGCTCACATAGACGTTGTGCCGCTCGTCGGTCTGGGCGATAGTGACGCTGCCCAGCGACTTGCGTATGACGTTGATGATGCGCAGCACCTCTTCCGCGACTCCCACCGTGCCGATGGCCCCACTCCACTGTCGGTATTCCCCGTCGGTTATCTGGAGTCCGTCGGCCACGTCTATATCCTCATCGCCGTTATCGTCGAGCAGCATGGCGTTGAAGTTCTTCACGTCCTTGATGTTGCCGCACTCTATGCGGATGATGAAGCGGTCCCACAGGGCCTCTACGCCCTCACCCTGCGCCGGCAGTTCATTGCTGGCGGCTAACAGCAGCTTCAGGGGCAGGTGAGCCTCCGTGTCGCCATTGCGGAACAGCTTCTCGTTGATGACCGTCAGCAGCGTGTTCTGTATGGCAGGCCCCGCCTTCCATATCTCGTCGAGAAACACCACGTCGGCCGTCGGCAGATAGCCCTCCGTGTTACGTTCATATTTGTCAGCGTCCTTCAGCTTGCTGATGCTCACAGGGCCGAAAATCTCGTCGGGTGTGCTGAACCGCGACATCAGGTACTCGAACGACCGGGCGTCCTTGAACGCCAGTTTCAGTCGCCGTGCCACCATCGACTTGGCCACGCCCGGCGGGCCGAGCAGTATGACGCTCTCACCGGCGAGCGCCGCCATCAGCGAGAGCGACAGTTCCGCTTCCTTCTCGTAGATGCCTTTATTGATTGCCCTTAGCAGGCTCAGAATCCTTTCCTTCATGAATTATTCACATGTTTTTCTCATCTAATTCCTGTATGTCTATCGCTTATGCAGCGCAAAGGTAAGCAAAAAAAACGAAATTAGTTTGGAAGTATCAGAAAAAGTTCCTATCTTTGCAAGCAGATAAGCATCGACAGCTATGAGCAGACAAGCAATGACACAACAGATAGCCGAATACTTCAAGACGCAGCCCGTCCTGAAGGCTTGGCTCTTCGGCTCTTACGCACGAGGCGAGCAGACCGAGGACTCTGATGTTGACATTCTGATATTGCCTGACAAAACACAGCACTTCAGCCTGTTCACTCTCAGTGGCATGTATGAAGACTTGAAAGAACTGTTGGGTCGTGAAGTCGATCTAATCACCGATGGCGGCCTAATGTCCTTCGCCCGCGAAAGTGCCGACCGCGATAAAATCCTTATTTATGAGAGAGCAGCGTAACGACCCTAAAAGGCTAAAGGACATACTGCAGGCGATTGATACGATATTCCAGTATGTCGAAGGACGAGACAAGGACGAGTTTCTTGCCGACAAGCGGTCGTACCATGCCGTCATCTATAATATCATGATTATAGGCGAAGCGGCCAACATGCTTACATTTGAGTTCCGCGAGTCCCATTCTGAAATGAAATGGCGACAGATTACAAATATGCGCAACTTCTTAATTCACGGTTACCATAATGTGGAGGAGGATCTGGTATGGGAGGCCATATCCGTAGACCTTCATCCTATCAGGGAGAAAATCGTGAAGTATATCGAGGAAAACAATAATGTAGAAAACTAGAAGTATTTTTAATGTTACCGACTTTTCGTATCTTTGCACCGCAAACATAAAAACGACGAAATGATGATGAAAAGAATCTTAACCTGCCTGCTGACCTTCACCGGCTTGATGTCAGCATGCGGACAGAAGAATTACGAGGATGCCGGCGTAGAGGAATTTGCAGCACTGACCGGCGACCCGCAGGTCACGGTGGTCGACGTCAGGACGGCCGAGGAATATGCCGAGGGGCATATCGACGGCGCGCTGAACATCGACGTCAGGCAGGACGACTTCCTGACCAAGGCCACGGCCGCACTGACGAAGGAGAAGAAGATTGCCGTCTACTGCCGCAGCGGCCGACGCTCGGCCAGCGCCGCCGGCAAACTGGCGGCCGAGGGCTACCAGTGTGTAAACCTCAAGGGCGGCATCACGGCCTGGAAGGAGGCTGGCAAACCCGTGACGACCGACACCTACGAGAGAGACGTGTTTAAGACCGCGAGCGGCAAGACGCTGACCATCCACGCTCTCGTCCACGCCAGCCTCAGGATGACCTGCGGCGGCAAGGCGTACTACATCGACCCCGTGACGAAGCTGGGCAACAAGACCGTCGACTACTCGGCCATGCCCAAGGCCGACTACATACTCATCACCCACGAGCATGGCGACCACTTCGACAAGGAGGCCATCAGACAGCTGACGGGCGACCACACGCGGCTGATTACCAACAAGCGCTGCGCCGACATGCTGGGTTTCGGCGAGGTGATGAACAACGGCGACACGAAAACGACCGACGACCTGAAGATTGAGGCCGTGCCGGCCTACAACACGACCGAAGGCCACCTGCAGTTCCACCCCAAAGGACGCGACAACGGCTACATACTGACCGTCGACGGGCTGCGCATCTACGTGGCCGGCGACACGGAGGATATTCCCGAAATGGGCGCCGTCAGCGACATCGACATCGCCTTCATGCCCTGCAACCAGCCCTACACGATGACGCCCGACCAGCTGGTGAAAGCCGCCCGCACGGTGAAGCCCAAGGTGCTGTTCCCCTATCACTTCGGCCAGACCGACGTGAATGGCATTCCCGCTCAGCTCAAGAGCGACAGCATCGACGTACGCATTAGAAAGTTTTAACCGTATGTTTCTGAATATGCTCCTCACGGCAGCCCTGCTGCCCCACCCCGACGGCAGCGACGCCGACACCCTGCGCACGCAACAGCTGCAGGAGGTGGTGGTTACCCACAGCTCGGCCCACCAGCGGCTGCAAAGCCTACAGGTGGGTGCCGAACAGCTGCAGCTGAAGGAGCTGACGGCTGCACCGTCGCTACTGGGCGAGGCTGACGTCATGCGCTCGCTGCAGATGCTGCCCGGCGTAAAGGCCGAGAACGAGGCGTCGAGCAGCTTCCAGGTGCGCGGCGGCACGTCGGCCCAGAACGTGATTCTCTACGACCAGGCACCAGTCTACAACGTGGGCCACCTGGCGGGACTGCTGTCGGCCTTCAACGACGACGCCCTCGGAGCGGCCACCCTCTACAAGGGTCTGCTGCCGGCAGAGCTGGGCGGAGCCTCGTCGGCGGTGCTCGACATCTCGTCGCGCAGCGGCGACCGCGAGCGGTGGCGTGGCGACGTCAGCGTGGGTCTGCTGTCGGCCAAGGCCTGTGTCGAGGGTCCGGTGACCGACAAGGTCAGCCTGCTGCTGTGCGGGCGGCGGTCGTACGCCGACATGTTTCTGAAACTGATAGACGACTATAAGGACAACACCCTATACTTCTACGACATGAACGCACGAGCCGACTGGCAGGTCGGCCCGCGCGACCAGCTGCAGTGGTCGCTGCTGACGAGCAACGACAAGACGGCGCTGAAGGACATGGTCAGCCTGGGCTGGCGCAACCTGGCCACGTCGCTCACCTGGCGCCACCAGTTTACGGGCGAAGCCTACTCGCAGACGTCGCTCGTGCTGTCGAACTACACCACCGACAACGGCATCGACCTGCTGGGCATGGACCTCTCGTTCTCTGGCCACATCCGCCAGACGGGCGTCTACCAGAATTTCAAACTGCCGATAGGCCGCCACGCTGAACTGCAGGTGGGCGGACAGTCGATGCTGATGGACGTGAAGTCGGCCGAGTGGCAGGAACTGAACGACTCGAAGCGCGAGCAGCGGCGGGCCTGGGAGAACACCATCTGGGCGGGGGCCGCCGTCTGTCTGTCGCCGCGGCTGTCGGCTCAGGCGGGGCTGCGCCTTACGGCCTTCTCGTCGCTGGGCGGCCCTTACTACTATGAGGTCGACGAGCAGGGCGACATCGTCTGGTTCTACAAGACGCGCAAGAACCGCATCGTCTACACCCACTGGACGCTCGACCCACGACTGAGCGTAGTGTGGCAGCCTACGGCCCGGCTGAGCGTGAAAGCGGGCTACACGCGCACGGCCCAGAACCTGCACGCCCTGCGCGGACAGACGACGTCGACGCCCTTTGACCGCTACACGATGAGCAGCAACCTGCTGAAGCCCCAGATAGCCGACCAGGTGAGCCTGGGCCTGTTTGGCATGACGGTCCGCCAGGACTACGACTTCTCGGCTGAGGGCTACTACCGCCACATCAACAACATACTCGACTACCGCGACGGCAAGTCGTTCAGCAGCGAGATAGAGATGGAGCGGCTGGTGCTGCCCGGCAAGGGTCGCTGCTACGGCGTCGAGCTGATGGCCCGCAAGAACACGGGCCGGCTGACGGGCTGGATGAGCTACGCCCTGTCGTGGAGCGAGAACAAGATAGCGGGCATCAACGGCGGAGCGTGGTACACGGCCAGCAACGACCGCCGCCACGACATCGGCATCGTAGGCCTCTACCGCCTGTCGCCGGAGTGGACGTTCGGTGCCTTCTGGACCTTCAACTCGGGCCAGGCCTTCACGGCCCCGAGCGGCAAGTACGAAATTATTGACAACTACATCTACTACTACGCCGAGCGCAACGGCTACCGCGCGCCCGACAACCACCGGCTGGACGTCAGCGCCACGTGGACCAAGAAAATAGCCCGGGGACGGATAGAGCGGGTGTGGACCTTCGGCATCTACAACCTGTACAACCGCTACAACCCCTTCCTGATAAACTTCGAAGACAGCGAGGACGGGGCGCGCACCAAGGCGGTGCAATACAGCCTATTCGGCATTGTGCCCTCGGCCTCGCTGAGCATAAAGTTCTGAAATGAGAGATGAGAGATGAGAAATGAGAGACTGATACTGATGCTGGCGATACTGCTGACGGCCTGCGAGAAGGAGATCGACCTGGACTACCGCACGGTGGCGCCATACTACGTGGCCGAGATGGAGGTGAAGCCCGGACTGGCCAAGGCGCGGCTCACGACGACGCGCGCCGTGAAGGACTCGCGCGTGGAGGACACCTACGTCGAAGGAGCCACGGTGACCGTGACGCTGACCCCGGGCGGCAAGGCCTACCAGCTGGGCTACAAGGGCAAGGGCATCTACGAGGCTAAGGTGGCCGGCATCGAGGGGCAGGAGTATCTCGCCGACATCGAGATTGACGGCAGGCACTACACGTCGACCTCGACGATGCTCAGCAAGCCCGTCATCAACAGCTTCACGCTGACGTGGAAGGACGTCGTCGGCGAGCGCATACTCTTCGGCGACCTGCGCCTGCAGGACTGTCCGACGGAGTACAACTACTACTTCATGCACCTCTACCGCAACAACATCGGCTACCGCTGGGCGGTGATGCGCGACACGTCGAACCCCGGCGACGAGCTGCAACAGCTCTTCTCATGCTCGACGGAGACCGAAATCAGGAAGGGCGACACCAACGGACTGCGCGACGGCGACCGACTGCGCTTAGAGGTGCGCTCCATCGACAAGCGGGCCTTCGACTACCTGTACTCGCTGCAGACGATGGACAACAACGGTTCGAACCCCATCGAGAACTTCACGGGCGGCATGCTGGGCTACTTCTCGGCCTACCAGAGCCAGACCTACAACACCGTGTTCCACATTGACTCCATTCATTAGCCCCCCGCACGAACGCCATGAGAAGAACGAGCTACGCCGCCCTGCTGCTGGCCTGCCTGATGACGCCGGCAACGGCCGTCAGGGCACAGGACACCAACGAGTTTCAACGCATAGCCAAACGCATCATGGACGCCTACGACGTCGGCGAGGAGCTGGAGCACGCGCCCGATTCGGGCCACTTCTACGGCGGAGCCTACCTGGGCGCAAGCAGCAACGGCCGCGCCATGCCGTCGGGCTACTTTACCTACCTGAAGGACAACCTGCTCGTGACGAGCCAGCTCTCAGTCGACTTCAGCGAGCTGAACTCTGAGCGTAACGTCGCCACCGACTTCACCAGCGGCGCCGACCGGCTGACGAGCACCGCCATTCTGACGCGCAACGAGCAGCTGGACTTCTCGACCCGACTGGACTATGAGCCCCGAAAGGGCCATATACTGAGCTTCGGCATACTGGAGAGCCTGGACCACCGGCGGGTGAACGAGAACACCATCAAGAACGGACACGAGGCCGACGGCACGGCCCAGGAGTCGCACTACGAGGAACAGCTGCGCAAGAACCACGACCTGAAGCTGGGCGGACTGCTGCAGTACATTCGCGACTTCGACAACGTGGGACGGCTGACGACGCGACTGAACCTGAAATACAACTACAAGCCCACCACCGTGAGCTCCGACACCTGGGCTGCCCACTCGGCAGCGTCGCTGCGCGAGCAGGAGCAGACGCTCTACAACTTCGCCCCCTACGCGATGGTCAGGCTGCAGTCGAAGACGTGGAACGGACTGAGGTTTGGACTTGAGGAGAAATACACTATCGAGGACATGCGCATCAACGACACCGAGACGGCCTACGACTTCAACACCTACTCAGCGCTGTCGACCCTCCAGGCGGCCTACAGCTACCGCTGGCTGGGCCTCGACGCCACACTGCTCTACGAGCACTTCGTCAACGACATTGACGACCACCAGCCGACGGCCACCACCCAACAGCCATCGACCACCACCCAGAGCTACAACGACTGGATGCTGACGGCCAAGGCCACAGCCCGACTGGACGACAGGAACAAGCTGACGGTACGCGTTGACCACGACCTGCAGCGGCCCACCTACACACAGCTCTACCCCTTCATCCACATCGGCAGCAGCATCGGCGTGATGGTGGTCGGCAACCCGCAGCTGAAGCCCACGAAGAGCACCCAGGTGAAGGGCAGCTACACCTACTCAGGGCGGCACTGGACCCACACCCACAGCCTGGCCTACAAGCACATCAGCGACGACATATCGCAGGTGTCGGCCTACGACGAGGCGTCGCAGCGGTCGGTAAGGACGTGGCTCAACGACGCCCGCTACCGCTACCTGCGCTACACCGCCGAGGGCGAGATGCGCTACAGCGTGTTCTCAATGACAATGGGACTGCACGCCCAATACCTCGACTACGAGGGCGAGCGCGTGACGTCAGACAATGCCTGGTCGTACAGCTTCAAGGTGCGCCCCCAGGTGCAGCTGCCCGCCGACTGGACGCTGGCCACCGTCGTGCTCTACACCGGTCGCGAGACTCACCGCCACTACTATAACCAGTCGAACGTCTACTGGTCGGTGCGGGCCGTGAAGCAATTCGGCGACTGGGCCGCCTACGCCTTCGTGCAGGACATCATCCAGCCCGACCGGAAGCAGGTGCTGAGCAACGACGACCAGAAGATGACGACGCTGACCAGCCCTAACACGCGCTGTCTCATCGTGGGCTGCTCATACACCTTCTGACGTGTCGTCGGTCAGCTTCTCGAGCGTCACCGTGAGCACGACATCGCGGCCCTGGGCCTGATGGATATACTCGGCCACGATGCGCCGGGGCGACATGACGAGCACGCGCCACAGGTAGGCTTTCGTCTCGCCGTCGATGGTGGCATCAATCCTGATGGCGGCATTGCTGGCCCGGTAGCTGCCGTTCTCCTGGCCGTCAGGATAGGTCAGCGAACAGGTGCCGTCGGCACGGAAGACGACGGTCTGGAACGACATCTCGAAGTCGAGCTGCTCGGAGGCCTTGTAGCTGAACGCCCACGTGCCGGGCAGCGTCTCGCCGATGACGTCGCTGTCGTCGAGCTTGTCGCAGCCCGTCAGGGCCAGCAGGGCCACAAGCCATATCATAAGGTATCTCTGAATCATTCTGCTTGGCTACAATTTGGTGTTAAAAGTAAAATTTCTCTGCAAAGATACGAATTATTTCACAAATAATGTCTATCTTTGCAGAAAAAACAGAAAGACCATGCACCAAAGCGACAGTATTGTCATCATTCCTACGTACAACGAAAAGGAAAATATAGAGAAAATCATCCGAGCCGTGTTCGGGCTGGAGAAGTGCTTCCACATCTTAGTGATTGACGACGGCTCGCCCGACGGAACGGCACAGATCGTGAAGCAACTGATGGCCGACGAGTTCGCCGACCGCCTGTTCATCGTCGAGCGCAGCGGGAAACTCGGCTTGGGCACAGCCTACATCGCCGGATTCAAGTGGGCGCTGGAGCGGCAGTACGGCTACATCTTCGAGATGGACGCCGACTTCAGCCACGACCCGGCCGACCTGCCGCGACTCTACGCCGCCTGTCACGACGAGGGCTACGACCTGGCCATCGGCTCGCGCTACGTCAGCGGCGTCAACGTGGTGAACTGGCCCATGGGGCGCGTGCTGATGTCGTACTTCGCCTCGCAGTACGTGCGGCTGGTGACGGGCTTCAAGGTGCACGACACGACGGCGGGCTTCAAGTGCTACAAGCGGCGTGTGCTCGAGACCATCGAGCTCGACAAGATACGCTTCAAGGGCTACGGCTTCCAGATTGAGATGAAGTTCACGGCCTACAAGATTGGTTTTAAGATTAAGGAGGTGCCGGTGGTCTTCGTCAACCGGCGCGAGGGCACCTCGAAGATGTCGGGCGGCATCTTCAGCGAGGCCTTCTTCGGCGTCATGCGCCTGCGCTGGGACGGCTGGACGAGGAAATACCCGAAGATTAGAGATTAGAAATCTCTCACTGGTCTGGATTCTCTACGTAGCCTTGATACTGAGGGTCAAGGCCTGACATGACGCTGTCGTAGGCCTGCCGCAGGGTGGCACTGACGTTATCAGGCCCCTGGCCGACAGGATAGATGGGCTGGTGGACGGTCAGCCGCAGCGGGTGCCAGTTGACGAAGTTGAAGCCACGCTGGCGGGGCAGCACGTCGAACGACCCGTTGATGGTCAGCGGCACCACGGGCAGCTGCAGTTCGTCGGCCAGGGCGAAGGCTCCCTTGCGGAAGACGCCCATGTGGCCGGTAAACGTCCGAGCTCCCTCGGGAAACACCGTGACGGAGTAGCCCTGGTTCAGGATTGCACGCGCATCGTCGTAGGTCTTCTTGATTTTGCTGACGCCGCGCTTATCGACAAAAATCTGATGGCTGCGGCGGCAGGCGTAGCCCACGAAGGGAATGCTGCCCAGCGAGCGCTTCATCATCCACTTGAAGTTGCGGCCCAGATAGCCATAGATCAAGAAGATATCGAACGCTCCCTGGTGGTTGGCCACGAAGACGTAGGACTGGTCGCGCTCCAGATGCTCGCGACCCTCTACCGTGACGGGCAGGAGCAGCGTGCGCACGATGACTTTGGCCCACCACCGACCAGGATAGTAGCCCCAGAAGTGGCCGTTGCCGATGGCACAGCCTATACCGACCTCGAAGGCCGTGACAATGGTCGAGATGACGAGAACGGGCAGCCCGACCACAAGCTGATAGACATAATACAGAATACGCAGAATATATTTCATACTTCTTATCTCTTATTTCTTACTTATTACTTCTTACCTCTCACCTCTTACCTCTCACCTCTCACCTCTCACCTCTTACTCCTCAGCGTAATGACGACAATCTCGGGCGGCGTGCCGAAACGGAACGGGACGACGCCGCCGATACCTGTGGTGACGTTAATGGCCCGTTGGCCGGCATAGTACATACCGCTATGCTCACGGAAGCGCAGGCCGGCGGGCGACCACTCGAAGAGCGACAGCTGACCGCCGTGGGTATGGCCGCTGAGCGTCAGCTGGCAGTGAGAGTGCGGCAGAATCTTCCGCCGCCACGACGTCGGGTCGTGCTCGAGCATGACGACGAACGACTCGCGGCGGAGCCCCGTCAGGGCCGACGCTACGTTGCCCAACTGGGGGAAGCGCCCCTCGCCGTCGTTCTCCATGCCCGCTATGACGATGCTCTGCTGGTTCCGGCGTATGCGGCGCCACGTATTGTTGAGCAGATACCAGCCCATCTCCTGTTCGGCACTCATGGTCCGCCCCAGGTCGGCCGTCTTCTGGAAGTCGTCGCGGTCGGAGTAGAGGGGATAGTCGTGATTGCCCATGACGGAAAAGACGCCGTCGGGGGCCTTGAGCCGCCGCAGCTGACCGAGGTGAGACTCAATCTCGTCGGGGACCTTGTTCTGCAGGTCGCCCGTGAAGACGATCAGGTCAGGGTGCTGGGCGTTGATGCTGTCGACGGCGCGGCTGAGGATTGACTCGCGCCAGCCATTGAAGCTGCCCACATGAGCATCGCCGAAGTGGACGATGCGATAGCCGTCGAAGGCTGCGGGAAGGTCGGCTGAGGCGAACTCCACCTGTCGCACCTTGATATCGGAGACACCAAAGAAGGTGCCATAGACCAACACATACCACCCGAGCACAATGAGCAGCAGTGCCGGCAGGCGCCACCAGCGCCGACGGGCACGCCGACAGAGCCACAGCAGCGCCAGCGTCAGGAGCAGCATAACGGCCGCCATGACCCACAGGTAGGCATCGGGGGCAAAGAGTATCATCAGTATCTGTTTCATTGCAAGTTTCCTCCTAAGAATTTACGCATCAGGCCGACGGGCACGCCGCGCCGGCGGGCATAGTCGGCCAGCTGGTCGGCACCGATTGTGCCCACGCTGAAATAGCGGGCCTCGGGGCAGGCCAGCATCAGTCCGCTGACACTGGCATGAGGCTTCATGGCGCCGCTCTCGGTGAGCCGTATGCCAATCTGGCTGAAACCCAGCAGACGGTCGAGCAGGAAGTTCAGACTGGCGTCAGGCAGTGAGGGGTAACCTACGGCGGGACGGATGCCCTGCCACTGCTCGCTGAGCATCTCGCCGATGGTGAGCTGCTCGTCTGGCGCATAGCCCCAGAGCGACTTGCGCACCCACTCGTGCAACCGTTCGGCGGCAGCCTCGGCCAGTCGGTCGGCCAGCAGCTGCATCATCATCTTTTCGTAGGGGTCGTCGTCGAAGTCGGTCTCCATGCCGCTGTCGACGGTGGTGGCAAAGACCCCGATTCGGTCGTTCGGGCCGACGAAGTCAGCCAAGCAGCGATAGCCTGAGCCCTGCTCCTGTTGGCGCAGGCAGGGTATTGCCTCGTCGCGCCCCTCGTGGCGGACGACGATGTCATCGCACTCGCCGCGGGCGTCGAACAGCTCGACGAGGGCGTGGGCACGATAGCGGTCGGCATAGCGCTGCAATCGCTGCTCGGCCTCAGCCTGCAACTGCCGGCGCTCGGCCTGGGGCACGCCGCTGGTTCCCCAGGCATGGAAGAAGTATATCCAGTTAATGTAGGGTGCCAACTCGCTGATGCCGTAGTCAACTCTCATTGGGCGTGATTGAAACGTAGCGGTTCACCGATATAGTCGGCATCGACATGGCCGCGACTGTAGACCGTATGGCCATTGCAGAGTGTCTGCTGGACCTGCCACAGATAGGTGTGACCCTCCATAGGGCTCCAGCCGCAACGGCTCTCGATGCACGAGGACGTGACGGTCCAGGCGCGGCCCGGGCGGACGAGCACGATGTCGGCCCGATAGCCGGGGCGCAGGAATCCCCTACCCTCGACACCGAATATCAGCGCCGGGTTGTGGCACATCAGCTCTACCAGTCGCTCAATAGTCAGCACGCCGCGGTCGACGAGCTCGAGCATGGTGACCAGCGAGAACTGCAACATAGGCATGCCGCTGGCGGCACGCACGCAGCCGCCCTCCTTCTGCGACAGCAGATGGGGAGCATGGTCGGTGGCTACCACCGATATACGCCCGTCGGCGACGGCCTGCTGCAGGGCGTCGCGGTCGCGCTCGGTCTTGACGGCCGGGTTGCACTTGATGCGTGTGCCCAGCCGGGCATAGTCGCGGTCGCTGAAGTACAGATGGCTGACGGTGGCCTCGGCGGTAATTCTCTGGAGGTGAGAGGTCTGAGCCGGGATGAGCTGCAGCTCGCGCTCTGTCGTCAGATGGGCCACGTGCAACTGGGCATTATGGCTGCGGGCAAGCTCCACGGCTAAGCGGGTGCTCTCATAGCAGGCCTCGGCACTACGAATCTCGGGATGATGGCTGACCACGGGGTCGTCGCCGTAAAGGGTCTTGGCATGAGCCATGTTGCGGTTGATGATAGCGGTATCCTCGCAATGCACCATGATGGGCAGCCCGGCAGTGGCAAAGATGCGGTCGAGGGCCTCGCGGCGGTCAACGAGCATATCGCCCGTCGACGAGCCCATGAAGAGCTTGACGCCGGGGATGCGCGTGCCGTCGAGCTGGCTGAAGAGGTGGCTGTTGTCATTGGTGGCCCCGAAGAAGAAGCTGTAGTTGACGTGGCTCTTGCGGGCGGCCAGGCTAAACTTCTCGTCGAGCGCTTCAAGCGTAGTGGTCTGAGGCACCGTGTTGGGCATGTCGAAGTAGCTGGTGACGCCGCCGGCGGCAGCCGCTCTCGACTCGCTGTCGATGTCGGCCTTCTCGGTCAGGCCCGGCTCACGGAAGTGCACGTGGTCGTCAATGACGCCCGGCAGCACGAAGCATCCCGAGGCGTCAATCGTCTCATCGACTGGCACCTCGGGACGGTTCTTGCCTTCTGTGACTGCTATGATATCTTTGCCGTCGACGACGATGGAGCCGTCGAACGTCCTACCTTCGTTGACGATGGTTCCACCTTCAATCAGCTTTCTCATCGGTTCCCGGCAGGTTGGTTATCGGAACTTGAGGCTGGACTGAGAGATGGGGCTGCGACGCAGGCTGCAGGCTGTCGTTAAGCAGCAGGCTGTCCTGCGACTGGGCCACATCGGGGGGCGGCAGCTGGCCGGCGTCGCTCAGACCCGTCTGGCGGGCCTGGTTTTCGGTAGCCACCTGGTAGTAGTCCCTGACGTAGGGGTCGCTCTTGAACTTAGGTGTGGCCTTGCTCATGATGTCCTCAATCTGGGGGGTCAGCACGGGGTAGCGGTAGGTGCTGGTTATCATCATAAAGATACCAGGCCCAAGCACGTTGTCGAAGTTGTCGACGATGAAATTAGTCACCAGGCTGTCCTCACGACGGGCAATCTCAGCGGCCTCGGTGCTGAGCTGGTAGTCAATGACCTCCTCGTCGATACCGTCGAGAAGCATCTGGCTCTGCTTATGCGACAGCTCGTTCATCTGGTTGTCGAGCTGATTGTGGAAGTCTATAAACTCGTAGAGCTTCTCGTTGAGCGGCGTGCCGAACACGGTCTGCGACGCATTGTCGATCTTGATGCCGATTTCGCCTTTCTCAAGCACGATGGGCATGATACTCTCGTCGTCCATAAAGAGGTTGGCCATGCGAACGGTGTCGAGCAGTCCGGCAAACCGGAATTGACCATGCACGACCTCACAGGAGTCGATGCTCTTGAGCTCGTTGTCTTTAATGGCTTTCAAGTAGAGTTTGCTACCGTCGAGGGCAGAGACCGACGACGAGCCTTGCACCGAGTAGCTCTCGGCACACGACGCCAACGTACAGGCTGAAATCAATGCGTAAATGATTCTCTTCATAAAGAATTTGTTTCCAACACTGCAAATGTACAACCTTATATTGACGTACGAAAAAAAATTTGCGCAATTTAAAACAATTGCGCAATCTTTTATAGTTTTTTTGCCTCTTTTTCCAGTTCCTGGCTTATTCGGTGGGTGGTATAAAGCTGAAGTATGGCTGCAATGAGCAGGGTGACCACCCACTTGTTGTACACATATTGAAGATAGGAAATGTGAGAAAGGTGGAACACATTCTCCTGACTGGCGAACATCAGAACGGCAGAGACGAGAAACAGCACGTCGCTCAGAAGCATGATGCGACGGAGGCGGCGGATGACGAAACTCGTGCCCTCATAGCGCTGCAGCATCTGCATCGACGTGAAGCCCAGTGCACCGACGGCAAAGACCCAGGGCGCTGCCGGCCACAGCAGCAGGCTGGTGCCCGCACCGACAACCATCAGCAGGGCGCCCGCAAGGAAGATGGCATTCTGCCAGTTATTCAGCTGTCTCATCATCGTTGGCTATTGATTGGAATTCACGATTATCGTCGCTCAGCACGAAGATGTCCTCATCGTCGTGCTTCATAAAGTAGCGCTCACGGGCTATGCGCTCCATGGCCTTCGGATTGTGGTTCAGCTCGTGGATCTGGCGCATATCGTCCTGATAGCGTGCGGTGTAGACCTCAATCTCGTCGGCCAACTGCCCTATGCGATACTTGTTCTGGAGATGGGCCAACAGGCTATTCTCGCCCACAAAGCCCACAAGTACGATCCCAGCCACGGTAATGACTGCATACTTGACAAACGGCAGGTTCCACACACGGACAACAGCTGCCAAAAACTTTCTCATGACTTTCATAACTCTCTCACTTTTCACTCTTTACTTTCCTCTCGTCGCTTCTCACGCCAGCACAAGGCTGAACGCCTCGCGCAATTTCTCTACCGCGGGATTGGACTTCGTCAATTCCTCAAACTGCTCGCCCCGCGTCAGGAGCTTCACCTCCTCGCGATGCTCGTCGACCCTGATGGTCAGCTCTATGCCGCTGTTATGCAGATACATCCTCAGCGTGTTCTGTATGCTGCCGCGTATCTTCTCCATCTCGGCCTGTATCAGTTCGTTGCCTACCACCACCTCAACCTTTGGCAGGTCGGTAATGACGGGCGTCATGTTCTTCATTCGCGTGGCAATGCCCACCAGCGTCTGTGGCATGCGGTTGCACATCGACATCCATTGCAGTTCCAGGTCCTCCTGGGTGAACTGTATGCGCTCATCGCCAGTCTGCCGCTCTGCCCCCATCGTACCGGGAAGGATATTCATCTTCGGGGCTTTCGACATATTGCGCAGATTGTTCCACGACATGCCTAACGCGCCCAGCTTGACCTTAGGCTGAGGGGCTGCCGCCGGCTTAGGTGACTCTGTGGCACTCGGTGCCACCGGTGACACGCCGTCGGACGAACGGCGCGTCGTCTCTTTCGTCTGATTCGCTGTCGCGGCCGCGGCTACCTGCGGGGCCGCTGTCTGGGGCTGCGACTGCCTAATCAGTTGCTTAAACAGGGATTTCAGTCGTCTGGGCCTACGCCCACTGGCGGGCCCCTCGTCGGGCTGGGTAATCTGTGCCACCTCTATCAGCGTCAACTCTACCAGGAGGCGCTTGTTTGACGACTGACGGTAGCCCAGGTCACACTGGTTCATCAGCTGCAGGGCCTTATATAAAAAAGGTGTCGGGCAGCGCTGAGCCTGTTGCTGATAGCGCTCCCGCTGCTGCTGGCTCACCTCGAGCAGGGGTAGCGTCTGGGCGTCCTTGGCCATCAGCACGTTCCTGACGTGCTTGGCCAGCCCTTGGACAAGCAGTCCGCCGTCGAAGCCCTTACTGATGATATCGTTAAGCAGCACCATGGATTCACTCACCTTGTTCTCGAGTGCATAGTCCACCAGCCGGAAGTAGAACTCAGAGTCGAGCACGTTCAGGTCCTCTATCACCTTTTGGTAAGTGATGTTACCCTGACAGAACGAGGCTGCCTGGTCGAAGATTGAGAGCGCGTCGCGCATGCCGCCGTCGGCCTTCTCGGCTATCACGGCCAGTGCCTCCTCCTCGTAACTGATGCCTTCCTTCTCAGCCACATGCTTCAGATGGTCTATCGTGTTTGCCACGGTCATGCGCTCGAAGTCGTAAATCTGGCAGCGGCTAAGGATTGTGGGCAGTATCTTATGCTTCTCGGTGGTGGCCAGGATGAAGATGACGTGTGCAGGCGGTTCCTCCAAGGTCTTCAGAAATGCGTTGAATGCCGCCGTTGACAGCATGTGGACCTCGTCGATGATAAAGACCTTGTACTTTCCCAACTGCGGCGGGATGCGCGTCTGCTCCATGAGCGTCTTGATGTGCTCTACCGAGTTGTTCGAGGCAGCATCCAGCTCGAAGATGTTCAGAGAGCGCTGCTCGTTGAACGACTGGCACGACTCGCATTCATTGCAAGCCTCGCCATCGGCCGTCGGGTTCTGACAGTTAATGGCCTTGGCAAAGATACGCGCACACGTCGTCTTGCCGACTCCACGCGGGCCGCAAAACAGATAGGCATGAGCCAGCTTGCCCGACTTGACGGCGTTCTTCAGCGTCGTCGTCAGTGCCGACTGTCCCACCACCGTATCGAACGACATAGGGCGGTACTTTCGTGCCGAAACTATATACTCCATAAATTGCGTTTTGGTTTTAGAGTGCAAAAATAAGCATTATTTCCCGAAACGCCAAATATTAACGTGGCAATTTTACAAAGAAAAGATTATAGTCCGCCACGGGACGGACTATAATCATTTCGTCGAGCCGCCGTTATCAAATCAGCGGCATACCTAAAGCCTTGCACTCACTGCGCATATCGTCGGGCCAAATTGAGGCCTGGATTTCGCCTATGTGGGCCTTGTGAAGCAGCACCATGCAGAGTCGGCTCTGTCCGATTCCGCCGCCAATACTCAGCGGCAGACGCCCGTTCAACAGCTGCTGATGGAAATACAGTTGCTGGCGCTCCTCCTGATGCTCAATCTTCAGCTGGCGCAGCAGCGACTCCTTGTCAACACGAATGCCCATTGACGAAAGCTCAAACGAGCGGCCTAATACCGGATACCAAATCAGTATGTCGCCGTTAAGGCCCTTTCGACCGTCCTCGGCCACCGTCGACCAGTCGTCATAGTCGGGCGCACGGCCGTCGTGCTTCTCGCCATTGGAGAGCGCACCGCCAATACCTATTATAAATACGGCACCGTAGGCCTCACAGATGGCATCCTCGCGTTCCTTGGGGGTCTTGTCGGGATACATCTTGAGCAGTTCCTCGGCATGGATGAACTTGATCTTCTCAGGCAGGAACGGCTTTAACTGCGGATAAGTCTCGCACGTCAGGTACTCCGTGCGGCGAATAGCAGCATAGATACGCTCTACCACATCCTTCAGAAAGGCCAGCGTACGGTCCTCACGACGAATGACGGCCTCCCAGTCCCACTGGTCGACATAGAGCGAATGCAGATTGTCGAGCTCCTCGTCGGCACGGATGGCGTTCATATCAGTATAAATACCGTGCCCCGGCTCTATCTGGTACTCGGCCAGCGAGAGGCGCTTCCATTTGGCCAGCGAGTGGACTACCTCGGCACGGGCGTCACCAAGGTCCTTGATGGGAAAGGTCACGGCGCGCTCCACGCCGTTGAGGTCGTCGTTGATGCCCAGCCCCTGAAGCACGAACAGCGGTGCCGTAACACGGCGCAACCTAAGCTCAGTGGAGAGATTCTGCTGAAAGAACTCCTTGATGAGTTTAATACCCTGTTCCGTCTGTTTCGTGTCGAGCAGACGCTCGTAGTTTATTGGCTTGATTAGCTTACTCATATCTCAATGTTTTCAAATTTGCGTGCAAAGGTAAGCATAAAATATTAAATTGCAAACAACAAGGCCGATTATTTTCGCAAAATGCTACCAATAATTGATTTTTGCTAACTTTTTGCGCTTGCACCCAGAGAGTTAACAAAACATAATTCTCCACTTACCTTTCTCCTTTCTCAATTTTATGTTGTAACTTTGCACCCACTTTTGGAGGTCCCGTAGCTTAGCTGAATAGAGCGTCAGATTCCGGTTCTGAAGGTCTTGGGTTTGAATCCCAACGGGATCACTATATGAAAAAAGCCGCTGGAATAGCGGCTTTTTTAGTGCTCGGTTTCTAATAGGCATGTTCATCGTGGACGAACAGCGACTTGACCGTCAGCCAGATAATGCGGAAGTCAAGCCAAATGCTCCAGTTCTCCATATACCAGATGTCACGTTTCACACGGCCTTCCATCTGCCACAGCTCAGAGGTCTCACCTCGGAAGCCAGTCACCTGTGCCCACCCCGTCACTCCAGGCTTCATGAAATGGCGCACCATATACTTGTCTATCAGTTTTGAATACATCTCGGTATGGGCCAGCATGTGGGGGCGCGGCCCGACAATCGACATATCGCCTTTCAGCACGTTCCAGAACTGTGGCAGCTCGTCAATATTTGTCTTACGCATGAAGTCGCCAAAAGCATACTTACGCGGGTCGTCCTTGGTCGCCTGCACCTTGTCGGCGTCGCTGTTCACATGCATGGACCGGAACTTGTACATCATAAACTCATGGCCATCGATGCCTGTACGCAACTGTTTGAAAAAGACGGGGCCGGGACTTTTACTCTTGATGATTAAAGCAATGATGGGCAGGAAGGGCAGCATCATCAACAGGGCGAAAGAGGAAACCACGACATCGAACAGTCTCTTGATGACCTTGTTTACGGGATTGCCCAAGGGATTCTCATAGGTGACGAAGACCTCAATGTCATCAATCATCTCACGCTTCAGGTTTATGCCCAGAGTCTCGACCGACACTGGCACATAACAGAACCGTATCATGTGCTTGTCGCAAAAGCGTGAGAGACGCTTCACCTTGTCTCGCTCACGGCGTGAGATACACACATACATGTCATCGCCCAAGTGCAACTTTTCCGGATGGTTCAGATTGTCCATCAAATCATCCAAAGAGCCTAACTGCTTGAAATCATTCTCCTGCTGGTCACCATAATAGCCTAACATGCGATAGCCCGTAGTGGCATCATTGATTAGTTTTTCGTACAGGTTGGTGAGCTCAGGGTCAGACCCCACGAAAGTCACTGTACGCGTGTTACGTCCCATCTGCCTGTAGCGCTTTATCAGTGTCCGCTCAATCAGCCGCATGACAATCATCAAGATGAACAACGCGGTGCCGATCTCGATAAGCAGGTAGCCGACAGGAAGTCTCAGGTCGACGACCTTCATCAGCAGATATGAGAGGACAGTATGCATCAGCGTCACTTGCACGACTCGCTTTAAGACATCGGCCGCCGACACCAACCGCTTGTGTATAATGGTAGGCAGCTGGTACTCACAAATGACAAGGCTGAAGAGGCATACCAGGACAAACACCTCAACACGGTCCATGCGCCATTCTGACATGTCAGGATGGTTATTATAAAATAACAGCAGTACAAGTCCTAAGAGCAGAAAGTCAATCAGTACGACCAGCCACTTGATAAGACTATTAGTCTGATTATTCCTTTTCATAGCAATAAATGATTATCTAAAGCGTAAGCGCCAAAAGAAATGATACCATCGGAAGACTGGCTCCCAAAGACATTCAGAGGGGAAGTAGGACAAGAAGCGCAGGTCGCGGCGAAGACGCTGAACGTTTCGCGACAGCTGACTGTGACTATTGGCCAGACGTTTGTCGAATTGGCCGAAGTTGCCCGCCAACAGCATTTCATCGAGCAGGAAGCGTCCCTTGCGCTCGTCTGCCGGCACCAGCATCAGCTGCTTCGGGGCGCCGAGAGCCTCCTGAAGGACATACATGACCGCGGTAGCCACGCCATACAAGCCGAAGCGCCTTAGCAGCCGTTCGTCGCGCTGTCTTTCCTCTTGCGTAAAACCTTTTTTCAACAGAAAGTAGTAATCGACTATCTGGCGTAGTCCGATACCTTCATGCAGTATGTGCTTGCTGATATGCGCCATCTGGAAGATGCGGTTGAAGGCATCGGTAGGAACAGGTACGCTCCCAGCACCTTCGGGAAGTTCCACCTGATGGGCACACTGTTCAGCAGCCTGCTGACCAAACCAGCGCTGCATGCGGCGGTTATGAATCAGATTGTGCATGAAGCCCGGGCGATAATGAACCTCAACGGGGATGTCACCTATCGGGGCAAAATCAATATGATGGTACACCGGTCTCGCCTCCGGGTTAGACTTCTTGCCCAGCTCGATAATCGAACGGATATCACCAACAGTCCAGATGTCAATGTCACCGGGAATGCGCGCGAAGGGATTGGGATACATCAAAGCATTACCCTGCCCCTTCAGGATGCAGCAATCGTAGCCATCTTTACGCAATCGCTTAGCAACCTTGAAGCAAGCAACATTTAAACGCTTATTAGCCTCGGCAATCTGATCGGTCTGCAGAAACCAGGCCAGCCTCACCTCATCAGGCAGAGGAGTGACAGCAGACAGCCGCATAACACCCTGACAGAGGATCCCGGTCAGCGACTGTTCGGCAGCCATCACATTGATGTCCTCCCACTCGTCGTCCGAGATGACGGGCGGTTGCTGCTGTTCGCCTAAAGAGTAGCGTAGCAGGGAGAAGAACTTCTCGGCCGTCGATGTCATCAGTTAGTTCTTGTAGAACTCGGCATACCACTCAGCAAAGGCACGTAGGCCATCGCGAAGCGAGGTAGAGGGTTTGAAGCCGAAGTCGCGCTCCAGTGCCGATGTGTCAGCATAGGTCACGGGTACGTCGCCGGGCTGCATCGGCACCAGTTTCTTGTGAGCCTCGAAGTCGTAGTCGGCAGGCAGCACGCCAGCCCTTATCAGTTCCTGCTGCAGGATGTCAACAAACGTGAGCAGGTTCTCGGGCTGGTTGTTGCCGATGTTATAGACAGCGTAGGGCGGCACGGGCAGTCCGTCGTCGCCCTGGCGTTTCTCTGGGGCGCCCTGCATGATGCGCACCACACCCTCGACGATGTCGTCGACGTAAGTAAAGTCGCGCTTACAGTTGCCGAAGTTGAATATCTGGATGGTCTCGCCCTTCCTGAGCTTGTTGGTAAAACCGAAATAGGCCATATCAGGCCGGCCGGCCGGACCGTAGACCGTGAAGAAGCGCAACCCTGTAGAGGGAATATTGTAAAGCTTGGAATAGGCGTGAGCCATCAGCTCGTTCGACTTCTTAGTTGCAGCATAGAGCGATACGGGGTTGTCCACCTTGTCGTCGGTTGAATAAGGCACTTTCTTGTTCGACCCGTACACAGACGAGCTACTGGCGTAGACCAAATGCTCAACAGGATGATTACGACAGGCTTCCAAGATGTTATAGAAGCCTATCAGATTCGACTGGATATAGGCATCAGGGTTGGTGATGGAATAGCGCACGCCCGCCTGGGCAGCCAGGTTGACCACCACCTGCGGCCGGAACTCCGCGAAAATGCCATCGATGGTAGCGCGGTCGGCTATATCGCCTTTGATGAAGTGCCATGACGTGCCCTCTGGTACAATGTCGCCAAGCTGCTTAAGCCGGTATTCTTTCAAGGTGACGTCGTAATAGTCGTTCATATTGTCGATGCCGACGATGGTAGCGCCGGAAACATCGCTGAACAGACGCTTCACCAAGTTGCTGCCGATGAATCCGGCCGCGCCGGTCACGAAAATCGTTTTATGATTTAAATCAACTCTTTCCATATTTTTCTATTGCTTCATAATAAGTATCTAAAGAACCGATGTCGAAACGGCTGCCAGTCATCGGCCAGGCGTGCATCACAGTGTGCTCCACCATATAGTGTGCCAGATTTCCTGGGGCGTCCTTACCACAGCCGTCAGCTACGGAGTGGCGCACCAGCGGGAGGTCGTGCTTCTTATAAATATAAAAAGGAGGAACGGCCCAATGGCTCTTCGGCTCCTGGGGTTTCTCCTCCATATTGAGCACACGCATCTGTTCGTCGACGACGATGACACCGGTGCGCTGCAACTTCTCGACCGACGGTTGATGGTGGCACATGATGCACGACGTCTGCTTCTGCCGGGCGAAGTCGACAAACTCCTGAAATGAGAAGAACAGCAGGTTGTCGGCGGCAACAACCAGTAAGTCGTCATCGATACCAAGTTGGTCGATGGCTAAGAGCAGGTCGCAAACGGCGCCGAGCCGCGTCTCGTTGGTCTCCGTGCCATCGTCAATGATGGTAACCGGCTTGACGTAATGCTGTTCTGCAGCCCATTGCTGAAAGATGGGTGCAAAACGGTGGTTTGTCACAATGACGTGCTCGTCAATCTCTGAGATGGTGTCGATGTCGTCGAGCATACGGCCCAAGATGGTGTTCTCGCCGATCTTGAGCAATGGTTTGGGGTAATTCCGTGTCAATTCGCCAAGGCGTGTGGCGTATCCTGCTGCTATAACAATATTCTTCATCTTTCGCTCGTCACTAATCATTCATCAAGAAATCTCGCTCCATCATCAGGTTTTACCCAGAACACCTGGAACGTTTTCTCATATTCAGGGAACTGCTTCAGATAGCGTTCTGTCAGTCTCTGTTCCACCTCCTCCTTATAAGCTGGGTCAACCAGAGCGATACAGGCGCCCTTGAAACCAGCCCCAGAGAAGCGGCCTCCCCAGACACCGGGCAGCTCGCGCATAATCTCGTAGATAGCTATCAGTTCAGGACTGCCGCACTCATAATTATGGATTGACGACTCGCACGAGTCGAAACTGAGCTTGCCGAAGAGTTTCAAGTTTCCCGTCTCCCAGGCCGTCACACCTTGTCGCACCCGTCGATACTCCGTATAGAAATGTTCAGCCCTTCGGGCAAAGCGGGCCGGCATGGCAATACGAGTCTTCTCGAATGTAGCCTTCGGGATGTCCCGCAGGAACGTCTTATCGAAACCCCTCAACGGCTGTTCAGTATAGGCCAGCATGTTCCAAGCCGCCGTCTTGCACTCATAGACGCGCAAGTTATAATCACTGTTCACCAGACTGCGCGTCAGTCCCGAGAAGAATATACCGATTTCAAACTCAGGCATGTCCTTGTTCTTCTTGATGATGCGATAGTCGTTAGAATCACAATCCAAGAACAGCAGGCCGTCTTTTCGTCCAAGAGCGATACACGCCTGGTCAAGCAGACCATTGTTCAGTCCGATATACTCACGTTCTGCCTCTGAGGCAATCTGCACAACCTCGAACGGCTGTAGCTTGATGCCGTTAGCCTTGGCAAAGGCCATGACGTAGGCAACGAGGACGGCAGCCGAAGACGACAAACCGCCTACAGGCAACGAACCTTGAATCACGCCCTCAATGCCATGCTGCAGTTCAAACCGCTTACGCAGGGCATATTTGGCACCACGGGCGTAGTCGCCCCAATGATGCTCCCTGACCTGCGAAGGCTTGTCAATCTCGAAATCGACATCTCCCTCGAATGTCCTTGACGTCAGACAGACACGGCTGTCATCCCTCACATTGAACCACAGGTCGACACCTTTGTTGATGGCAAAGCCCGTCACCAGTCCATGCTGGTGGTCCACATGCGCTCCAATCGGGCACACTCTATAAGGTGCAAATATATGATACTTGTATGTCTCCATCACTCTTCACTTATCACTTTTCACTCTTTACTCTTCACTTTTCACTCATCACTTCTCCCCGTCCAGTTCTTCGTAGACAGAATTATTGCTCTTAAACTCCGGCACGATTTCCTTCATCTTTCTCACCGTGTTCATGTCATTATACTGGCCCGAGATTTCCACAAGTTCATCAATCTGCCTTGACACCTTGCTAAAGTCATACTCCCTGACCTCCGCGATGCGTATCTTCTTATGGAAAGTTGGCTTCGTACTCTCCTGGTCGTTGAGGACCTCCTCGTAGAGCTTCTCACCGGCCCGCAGTCCCGTGTACTTGATTTCCACATTCTCAGCCCCCGACAGTCTGATCATTCGCTTCGCCAAGTCGGCAATCTTCACTGGCTTACCCATGTCGAAGACGAATATCTCGCCGCCATTACCTTTAGTTCCGGCTTCCAGAACCAACTTGCAGGCCTCAGAGATTAGCATGAAGTAACGAATAATGTCAGGATGAGTCACCGTCACAGGTCCGCCCTTCTTAATCTGCTCACGGAACAACGGAATCACTGAGCCATTCGACCCCAGCACATTGCCAAACCGCGTGGTAACAAACTGTGTCCGTCCTTTAACCGCTCCCTTCTGAATGGCATGATTCAGGCTCTGCACATAGATTTCACAGATACGCTTCGAACAGCCCATCACATTCGTCGGGTTCACGGCTTTGTCGGTCGAAACCATCACAAATTTCTTGACGCCATACTTCACGCTCAGGTCGGCTATTACCTTTGTGCCGTATATATTGTTTTGCACAGCCTCCGAGGGATTGTCCTCCATCATCGGCACGTGTTTGTAAGCAGCTGCGTGGAATACATAGTCAGGCTGGAACTCCTTGAAAATACTCTCCATCCGGTCGGGCTTGCAGATGCTCGTCACCACCGTTGCGGCCTCAACGCCGGGGTAGTCCTTGGCCATCATTAGGCGGATGTCGTGCTCAGGGGTCTCGGCTTGGTCAATCAGCACCATAGCCTCCGGCCCGTAGTTGGCAATCTGGCGCACCAGTTCGCTGCCTATGCTTCCTGCAGCACCTGTAATCAGGATGCGTCGCCCACTGAGCAGCTCGCCCATCGCCTTCATGTCAACCTTGATTTCATCGCGAGGCAACAGGTCCTCCACGCTGACTTCCTTCAGTTGGATGTTCGCTACCCCACTCTCTCCCTGCAGGTCCTCTGCACGAATCTCCTTGGCAGCCTGAGCCATGAATATCTTAACACCTGCTGCCAACAGTTTATCCTGAAGGTCGGGATTATTTCGGAAATTCTCCGTCTGAAGCGGCGAAACCAGCACTGCCTTGATCTTCAGTCGGTTGACGACTGCTTCCAGGTCGCTGCTGGCGCTATAGACCTTCTCACCCATCACCAGATTATGCTTATACGAATTATCTGGTGCAATAAAGCCTTTCACCACGAAATGCTTTGGGTTCTGTGTACGTATATTCTTGGCCAGTCCGATGCCACCCTCCTGAACACCGTAAATCAGCGTACGCAAAGCCCAGCCGTCGGTCATCGCCACGTCATAGAGGGTCTTCACCAGAGCCCTCATTCCCCACATCAGCGCCGTGCCGATGACGTACATCAGCACAATATGGCGGAAGTGCAGATGGTAGAACACATCCGTCGGGAACCTGTAGACAAAGAAATGCCAGGCAAAGGCCACAGCCAACGACACGCCATTGGCGTAGGCCACGTGCATCAGGTCCACGAACGACGAATAGCGCACAATACCGGCGTAGGTATGGAACATCCTGGCACCTACGAGACAGGGCACCACATACATGCACAGCGTCTTGAATAGCAGCCAGATGTCAACCTCCACCTGTCGGCGGTATATAAATATAAAATAGGTAAACAGTCCGGCCAGCAGCATGAGCAGCAAGTCGAGTATCAACACACACCAGTACGGCAGTGCTTTCTTACTAAAATACCAGTTAATAAGTTTCTTAAACGGATTCATGTAGGGATTGTCTCTCTATTTCTATTTCTCAATTGCGCTGATAATCGTTGTTATAATGCGAGCCACGTCGTCGTCACTGACGCATGGTCCCGACGGCAGGCAGAGTCCCTGTTTGAACAGTTGCTCGCTCACACCGTTCACGTATGCCGGAGCGTCCTTGTACACCGGCTGCTTGTGCATCGGTTTCCACAGTGGTCTACTCTCTATCTGCTCCTTGTCCAGGGCCAGACGCATCGCCTCTACATTGCGGTTCGGCTCACAGTCAGTATGTACCGAACCTCCGCCATGCACCACGCCGGCGGCACCGCCCACGGCGCCATGCACGGCCTCGGCGTAGGCCAGTTCCTCGCCCTTCACCTTCAGGTTCTCATCAAGCAGGATAGTCGACAACCAGAAGTTCGACTCCATTCCCTCCAACTCATCATGGAATGTGATGCCCTTAACATTGGCAAAGGCCTCTTTATAGAGCTGAGCCACATGGCGATGATGGGCCAAATGATCGTTCACTACAGTCATCTGACCACGACCGATGCCTGCACAAACGTTGCTCAGGCGATAGTTATAGCCGATGGCCTCATGCTGATAGTACGGGTAAGCCTCACGGGCCTGCGTGGCATACCACATCATCTTCTGTTTAGCCGCCACATCTGGGCATATCAAGGCACCGCCGCCCGACGTCGTAATCATCTTGTTCCCATTAAACGACAACACGCCGTAGTCGCCGAACGTGCCCAGCACCCGTCCACCAAATCTGGAGCCGAAGCCCTCGGCAGCATCCTCCACCACAGGGATGCCATATCGGTTGGCAATCTCCATGATGCGATCCACCTTGTAGGGCATGCCATAGAGTGCCACCGGCACTATCGCTTTAGGCTTACGTCCCGTCTTAGCAATACGGTCCTTGATGGCCTCCTCCAGCAGGTCCGGGTCAATGTTCCATGTGTCCCGCTCAGAGTCCACAAGAACCGGCGTCGCGCCTATATAAGTCACGGGGTGCGTCGAGGCGCAAAACGTGAACGACTGCACAATGACCTCGTCGCCCCGCTCCACCCCGCAGGCCAGCAGTCCCAAGTGTACTGCCGCCGTACCGGAACAGAGTGCCACCACCTCCTTAGAGGTCAGTTCACTTTCCGCTTTGCACTCATCACCTTTCTCTTCGGTCACAAACCGTTTCAGGTCATCCTCAAAGCCGTTCACGTTCGGCCCGAGAGGCACCACCCAGTTCGTGTCAAACGCCTCCTTCACATATTTCTGTTCCATCCCAGCCTCGCTCATGTGAGCCAAGCAAAGGTAAATTCTCTTATTTGTCATCATATCTTATAAATTACTGTGTTTTCAATTTCAGCAAGCCCGTCTTCCGCTTGAATACCGACCAAGCATAATGAAGTGAGAGTATGAAATACGACTCCCCCGGATAGACAATGTCGTGCTTCCACTTATTCCCGATAAAAACCTTCGCCTCATAGAGAAAGTATGTCAGACTATTAATCTTATGTGGATTAGAATCTAGCGGCGAGACAATGCTGTCCCAAACCCGCTCCGTTTTCTCAGAGTTTATCGGTTGAACGGGAACATGACTTAAATCTGCCCCCAGATGAGTCCTGATTATTTCCAGTATGATGCCAACGAACTCTGTCATTCCCGAGACATCATACACCCTCTTGACACGGGGCCAGTCCACATCCTTCGCATGAACCTTCAAGAAGAGCGCCCAGTCGTACAACATTCTCAGCGCGATTGACTCACTGCCAAAATGAGCCGACATGTGTCGCATCAGGAATATGGCGTTCATCGTCGGTGTCATCACGTAGACATTACTGACATCGCTGCCTAAGAAAGAGGCTTTGATAGACTTCCCCTCCTCCTTGGCCAAAGCCTTCAACTCGTCATCAATCATCAAGTTCTGCCGATGGTCCAGCCGCTCTACAAAGTCATAGTGATTCTCCAGCAGAATCCCGTGCAGCGTAGCCTCCGTATTATGATGGTAGAACGGACGGCTTTTTATGCCATGCCGTTCCATGACTGCATTTCCGTCGAAGCAACGTCCATAGAGGTAGAAGTCAATGTCACTGAACACGCGCCATTCAGGTTTCGGGTACAACTGGGCCGTAGCAACGCCTTTGAACACCATCATGTCAATGCCCTCTTCAGCATACATGGCAGCCAGTTCCTTGACCGTCAACAGTCTGTTCCTGAAATTCAGCGTATTCTTCTGTACCGTTGCAAACTTCTTGACCACCACCCGTCGGAACTCTTTATCCTCTATCTGCCT
>OCTX012286680.1_pt1 | contig 29834 bp, 27 predicted proteins | sample 1539691 | NCBI WGS metagenome assembly OCTX01 (sample SAMN02144231, study PRJEB22623) | gut metagenome | biome: sheep rumen | host: Ovis aries | place: New Zealand
GCATCAGACAAAAAATTTTAAACTACTGATACATAATATAATTGACAGATTCTCAAAAATCCATATCCCGGAAAAACAAAGAACAGAGGCCCGTACGGGACGGGTCTCTGTTCTTCCTTCGCGGATGATTATTTTTTGAGAGCGGCGAGGATCTCCCGGAGCAGTTCCACGGGTTCCTCTGCTTTTCTGGCGGCTTCTTCTTCAGCAGCCTTCTTCGCAGCTGCTTCCTCTTCCGCTTTTGCCTTTTCCGCGGCGATCTTCTCTGCATTGAGTTTCGCCTTTGCGGCATTTGCGGTGCGTACGATCATGAAGAGAACGAACGCAACGAGTACGAAGTTGATGATCGCCATGATCAGCTGTCCGATCGGGAACAGGCCGATGGTGATGCCGGAGAAATCGACACCGCCGACGATCACGCCGATGATCGGATTGATGACCGCGTCAACGATCGCATTCACGATCGAGGAGAACGCGCCGCCGATGACGACACCGACTGCCAGATCCAGGGCATTTCCCTGTGCAAGAAACTCCTTAAACTCAGCAAGCAAACCTTTCTTTTTCATTTGTATCCCTCCTTATAGTTGATTGATATCTGCGACGAGCGTGTCGACGTCTTCGTCTCTGGTCGCCCAGCTCGTGCATGCACGGACCAGCCTTCCTCCTGACACCGGACCGTTATCCGAGAACGAATACCGGTCTTTCAGCACGGCGTACTGATCTTCAGTCAGCACAAAGAACTGCTGGTTCGTTGTAGATTCATAATACAGCGGGACGCCCTTTTCTTTCAACGCTTTTTTTATTCTCAGCGCCTGGCCGTCCGCCTTTCTGCCGACTTCCTCATACAGCCCGCCCTCAAAGAGCGCAAAGAACTGGACACCCAGCAATCTGCCTTTGGCAAGCATACCGCCGCGCTGTTTCATCATCATCCGGAATCCCTTCTTGCAGGCAGGCGCGGTGATCACGACGGCTTCGCCGAACAGCGCTCCGCATTTGGTTCCTCCGATATAAAAGACGTCACAAAGTTCAGCCAGGTCCTGCAGAGAAACATCGTTTTCTTCCGCCCCCAGCGCAAAGGCAAGCCTCGCACCGTCCAGGAAGAGCGGGATCCCGTATCTGTGACATACGTCGGACAGCGCTTTCAGTTCGTCCCTGCTGTAAAGCGTACCGTATTCGGTCGGATGGGAAATATAGACCATGCCCGGTTTCACCACATGATCCGGTACCGGAGAATCTGCATATTCCGCCAGAACGGCTTCGACCTGGGCAGCCGAGATCTTGCCTTCCGTTTCGGGAACCGTCAGGATCTTGTGCCCGGTGGCTTCCACTGCGCCGGTCTCGTGGACTTCGATGTGTCCGGTCGTCGCAGAAATGACGCCTTCATAAGGACGCAGAAGAGACGCGACGACCATCAGATTCGCCTGTGTTCCGCCGACGACGAAATGTACGTCCGCCTCCGGTGCCCCGCAAGCCTCACGGATCCGGTCCGCGGCAAGCCGGCACCAGCGGTCTTCACCATATCCGGGCGTCTGTTCATAGTTGGTTTCCTGAAGGAGCTCCAGTATCCTGGGGTGTGCGCCTTCGCCGTAATCACATTCAAAACGGATCATCGTTCAGATACCTCATTTTTTTCTTCATTCTACACGCAGGAATTGCATACGGCAAGCCGTGACAGAAGCGAACAGCGGTCCTATAATGGAAAAAAACAGAAAAGGAAACATGACTATGACGAAAACCACAGAACGCTTTCTACGCTATGTCAAAGTGGACACGATGAGTGAGGAAGGACACGACACCACACCCTCCACGATGCAACAGTTCGATCTTGCCCGCATGCTGACGGAAGAACTAAAGGAGATCGGCGCATCGGATGTCTATCTCGATGAAGAGCGCTGCTATGTCTACGCCAGGATCCCCTCCAATACCGGTGCTGCCGGTCCGAAACTGGCGCTCGTCGCACATATGGACACCAGTCCTGCCGTCAGCGACACGGACGTCCGGCCGCTGATCACGGAGAACTATCAGGGACAGGATATCGACCTGGGCACGGACGGCAGGATCCTCTCCCCGAAGGACTATCCGGACCTTCTGAAACAGATCGGCAAGACCATCATCAGCACAGACGGCTCCACGCTTCTGGGCGGGGACGACAAAGCAGGCGTCGCGATCATCATGTCGCTTGCAGAGCATCTTCTCGCCCATCCGGATCTTCCGCACGGCGAACTCAGGATCGCCTTTACTCCGGACGAGGAAGTCGGAATGGGCGTTTCAGGGCTGGATTATGAACGGCTGGACGCCGACTTCGGCTATACGCTTGACGGCGGTCCGCTCGGCGATCTGAGCTATGAATGCTTCAGCGCCGCTTCCGCCACCGTGATCGTTCACGGTCTCAGCATCCACCCAGGCGCTGCGAAAGGGAAGATGAAGAACGCTGTCCGCATCGCGGAAGAATTCGATGCCCTGCTCCCGCGCGCGGAAAGCCCTGAATTCACGGAAGGCTATGAGGGATTCTATCATCTGGATACTTTCGAAGGAAACTGCGACCACGCAGTCCTCAGCTATATCCTCCGGGACCATGATTCGTCCATTCTGGAAAACCGTAAGCGCGTCACACAGGCTGCCGCCGATTTCATGAACGCCAAGTACGGCGAAGGCACTGTGGAGCTGATCCTCAGGGACAGTTACCGCAACATGCGGGAGATCGTGGAGCAATATCCGACCCTCATCGATAACGCCGTGAAAGCCTACGAGAAATTCGGCATCGAGCCCGTCATCAGCCCCATTCGCGGCGGTACGGACGGCGCAACCATGTCCTATCATGGCGTTCCATGCCCCAATATCGGGACCGGAGACCGCAACTGTCATGGCCGTTACGAGTATGTCGTTGCTGAGGAAATGGAGCAGATGGTGTCAGTTTTGCTTGAAATTACGGCACTTTTTGCCTCCTGACAAGGTTTTTCGCTTTCCAGAAAGTATAATACCTTTACAGTATTACAATTTGTAATAGAACGGAGAGTTTCCTCTCCGTTCTTCTTTTTTCCCTTGACCGTGGTCTCAACTATCTGTATTCTATAGGTGTCAAGTTTACTTTACACTCTCTTTCGAGGAGAAAAGACATGGAAGAAATGCTGAAAAACCGCATCCGTTTCGCCCGCCGTAAACAGGGTCTGACTCAGCAGGAACTGGCAGACCGCACAGGTGTTTCCCGTCAGACGATCAATGCGCTGGAGAAAGGAAGTTATACCCCTTCCGCCCTTCTCGCGCTTAAACTCTGCCGGGAACTCGGTCTGCGTTTTGAGCAGCTTTTCTTCCTTTCCTGATTTCAGGGAATCCGCCGGCTTTGTGTCTCCCTGCCCGGGTATTCCGTATGTATAAAACAGGATCCCGATCCTTCCTCTCAGGAAGACCGGGATCCTTTATGTTTTGAAGTCAAAAATCTTTCCGTTCAACTGAAATACCAGTCTGATTCGAATCCGATTCGGTAAATGAACGTCACAGCCTGCCCGCGTGTACAATTCTGGTTCGGTCCGAATCTTCCGGTCGGATTTCCGTTTGCATCAGTAAATCCGGTCGTGATCCCTGCCGCAACTGCCCACCGAACCGCGTCATAATAATACGTATTCTTTTTAACGTCTTTGTAACTGACCCCGCTGGTGTCAACATTTTGCGGCCATTCGTCCCTCAGCAGGCGGTAGATGAAGGTCACGATCTGCGCACGTGTGCATATATCGTCCGGTCCGAATTCCCCAGTCGGGTTCCCGTTCCCATCGGTATAGCCTGTCGTGATTCCGTTCGCAACCGCCCATTTGACGGCGTCATAATAATACGTTTTCTTTTTGACATCGGAGAAAGACATCCCTCCTCCGGTATCCGCCGGGAAGTAATCCTTGAGAAAACGGTACATGAATGTCACAATCTGCCCCCGGGTACACGAATCATCCGGTCCGAAATACCCGGTCTGATTCCCGTGGCTGTCCGTATATCCTGTGGTGATATTCTGTCCGAACGCCCAGTAGACGGGAAAGAAATAGTACGGATAATCCCCGTAGACATCGATGAAATAAGTATAGACCAGACATCTCCGCTCGATTGTTCCGCCGTTTCCGTCAGGGATCGACGCCGTGATCCACGTATCGTCGTACACGACTTTCAGTGCTGTGACCAGTCCGTTTTTATCAACGGACACAACCTCGGGATTGTCACTCGTCCAGGTGACTTTGTCGGCATTCGTATCATAAGAAATCTGTTGCGTTCCGTTCATCGGCAGCTGAATCAGTTCCGTATACACAGTCAGGTACGGCGCTCCCGCTTCCTGCCGATCGGGAACAGTTGCTTCCGCAGCATACACTCTTTCCCTTCCGGCAAACGACATCGAAAAGACCATTACCAACAACATTCCTAAGCAGACTGCTTTTTTCATTATCCTATCCATCGTCGTGCCTCCTTCAGCAATGATACGGGGATGATGGGTAAATTATAACGGGTTCTTACGGATCAGACGGCTCTGTCTGGGGTATTTCGCCGGACAGGGCTTATCTTTTCTGATTTCCAGAATCACCCTCCCCCCGGCGGTCGGAAGTTCCAGTTCATGGACTCCGGCAACACTGCCCCCGAGGATCTTCAGCGCATTCTTCGCTTCTTCAAGCTCTTCCTTTCCTCCCGCTCCTTTCATGGCAATCAGTGTCCCTCCGACCTTTACCAGCGGAAGTGTGTATTCCAGCAAAGACGAGAGAGGCGCGACCGCCCGGGCGGTGACCGCATCGAATCGTTCGCGGTATTCCCCGCGTCCCGCGTCCTCACCGCGAAGGTGCACGCCTTCTGTGGGCAATCCCATGGATCTGAGCGTCTGAAGCGCGAACTGAAGTTTCTTATCTGTCGCTTCGATCAGCGTGAGGGACAGATCCGGCCTCATGATCCGGATCAGTGCCCCCGGGAATCCCGCTCCTGTTCCCACATCAGCTACACAGCCGTTGCCGGGAAGATACGGAAGCACCGTAAGGCAGTCCAACGCGTTTTTCTCCTGCATCCCTTCCGGGTCCGTGATCGCCGTCAGGTTGAAGGACCGGTTCGTTTCGGAAACCGCTTCACAGTATCTGTCGATCTCCTCCGCTTTCTCCGGCGTCAGCTGAATACCGTACCGTATAGCTTCTTCTGCGAGCCATTTCTTATCGATCATGTTTCCTGAACTCCTTTTTCCGCGCGGTTTTTGGCGATCCAGACCGAAAGCACCTGTAGATCCGCGGGATTGACCCCGCTGATCCGTCCCGCCTGACCAAAGGAAGACGGTCTTACTTTGTTCAGTTTATCAGCTGCCTCCAGCCTCAGGCCTGTCACCTTCGAATAATCCAGATTCTCCGGCAGCGCAAGGCTCTCCTCCCGCACCAGTTTTGCAGCCAGAGCATTCTGACGTTTCAGATATCCCTCGTATTTGATCTCGATCTCCGCTTTGCGTATCGTCCGGGCTGCCGGATAGTCTCCGTCCGGATGGATCACGGCGGCGATGTCAGCGTAATGGATCTCAGGCCGTTTGAGCAGTGCTTCCGCGGAGACGCCTTTCGTCAGTTCTGCCTCACCTTTTTCCCGCAGCATTCTGTTGACTTCCTCCGAAGCGTGGACGACCGTGGAGCGGATGTGTTCCAGTTCCGCGTCCAGTTCTTCCCGGTTCCGGCGGTACTGCAGATATTTTTCCTCCGGGAGGAGTCCCAGACGGTAACCTTTCTCGCACAGACGGTCATCCGCATTGTCCTGACGAAGGATCAGGCGGTACTCGCATCGGGACGTCATCATCCGGTAGGGGTCATTGACACCCTTCGTTACCAGATCATCGATCAAAGTGCCTATATAGGCCTCCTGCCGAGTCAAAATGAAGGGTTCTTCTCCCCGGATGAGCCGCACTGCGTTGATCCCCGCCATCAGTCCCTGCACAGCGGCCTCTTCGTATCCGGAAGTTCCGTTGAACTGCCCCGCACCGAACAGCCCGCGGATATCCTTGGATTCCAGAGACGCCTTCAGGGAGAGCGGATCGCAGCAATCATATTCGATGGCATACGCCGGCCTCATGATCTCCACATGTTCAAGGCCCTCGATCGTCCGGTACATCTCATACTGGACATCCAGCGGAAGAGAAGAACTCATTCCCTGCAGGTACATCTCATCGGTATTCTCCCCGCAGGGCTCAATAAACAACTGATGCCGTTTTTTATCGGAAAAACGGACTACTTTATCCTCGATCGACGGGCAGTATCTGGGACCGATCCCCACGATCGCCCCGCCGTACAGCGGAGAACGGGACAGGTTGTTCCGGATCACCTCATGTGTCCGTTCATTTGTATACGCGATATAACAGGTGACCTTGTTCGCCAGTTCCTGCGCATCGTCAAAGCAGAACGGGACGATCTCTTCGTCCCCGTACTGGACTTCCAGCCTGGAGAAATCGATGCTTCTCCTGTGGACCCTAGCCGGCGTTCCCGTCTTGAACCGGCGGATCGGCAGGCCGAGTTTGATCAGATTCTCGGTCAGTTTCGTCGCCGGAACGACGCCGTCCGGACCGCTGTGCCGGATCGCGTCACCGACGAAGATCTTCCCGCCCAGATAGGTGCCGGTACAGATGATCACCGCTTTGCATGCGAAATCTCCGCCGAGAGAGGTCCGGACACCGGTCACCGCGCCATTTTCCGTCAGGATCTCGGTGACCTCATCCTGGAAAATATCCAGTCCGGACTGCTGTTCCAGCACGGATTTCATATAACGGTGATAAGCCCTCCGGTCGCTCTGCACACGCAGAGAATGTACCGCAGGTCCTTTCGTCTGGTTCAGCATGCGGCTCTGAAGCATCGTAGCGTCAGCCGCTCTGCCCATTTCCCCGCCCAGCGCATCGAGTTCGAAAACCAGATGTCCTTTTCCCGTTCCGCCGATGGAGGGATTGCAGGGCATATTGCCGATGGCATCCAGTGTAATCGTGAAAATCGCTGTCCGGCATCCGAGCCGGGCAGCCGCGAGCGCGGCTTCGATCCCGGCATGACCGGCACCGACCACCGCGATATCATACGATGGAAACTGAAACATATCCTTCTCCGTTATTTTCCTACACAGAAATTCTCAAATACCGCGCTGATCACGTCTTCGCTGGCGTTCTCACCGGAAAGATCATACAGTGCAGCGAGTGCTTCGTCCAGCAGCGCGTAACAGACATCCAGCGTAATTCCGCTTCTGAGACTGTCCAAAGCGTCATCCACAGCCGTTTTTGACCGCTGTGCGCAGTTCCGCTGCCGTTCGTTCGCGAGCAGTGGCGCATCCGCATCGAACCGGTTCACACCCAGAAAGGAAGTTACCGCCTCAGACAGCCGGGACAGTGCGCCGTCTTCCTTTGCGCTGATCTCGATGACATGGGGAAACGCGGCGTAGATCTCGTCCTTTTCGATCTTTTCCTCCAGATCCCCCTTGTTCAGCACCACAAGGACAGGTCTTCCTTTGAGTTCTCCGATCAGAGCACGGTCGTCGTCGCTGAGTTTCCTGCCTTGATCGAAGACTGCGAGGATCAGGCTGGAACGCTCCAGACGCTGTCTCGCGCGGTCGATCCCGATCTGTTCCACCTGCCCGGACGCTTCTTCCCGGATCCCGGCTGTATCTGCCAGAAGCAGCGGTACACCGCCGATGGTGACCCTTTCTTCCAGCACGTCACGCGTCGTTCCGGCTTCATTCGACACGATCGCCCGGTCAAAACCGGCGATCAGATTCAGCAATGTGCTTTTTCCGACATTGGGGCTTCCGACGATCGCTGCAGGAACACCTCTCAACAGTTTCTGACCGGAATCATAGCCGGTCAGTAGTTCTGAAAGCTGCCTGCTTACCTCAGTGATCCCGGATTCCAGCAGATTCCGGTCCGCTTCATCTACATCTTCCTCCGGAAAATCGATTTCCGCAGCGATCTGCGTCTGGATCTCCAATAGCTGATTTTTCAGATCCTCCGTCTTTTTTGCAAGGGATCCTTCGGCAAGGGAGGCAGCGGCTTTTTCTCCGTCCAGAGAGACAGCATTGATCAGTTCCATCACGGCTTCCGCCTCTGTAAGACCGATCCTTCCGTTCAGAAATGCTCTTCTGGTGAATTCACCTTTTCCTGCTGGTTCAGCTCCGGCATCATATACAGCCCTGAGGACTGCTTCTGTGACCGCTTCACCTCCGTGACACTGGATCTCGACGACGTCCTCTCCTGTATAGCTTTTCGGCGCCCGGAAACAAAGCAGGATCGCCTGATCCAGCACTTTTCCGCAGGAGTCGCGCACCGTGCCGAGACATGCCGTATATCCGATCATCTCCGAGACCTTTTTATTCTGCCTGGGAGAAAAGACTTTTTCAGCAACCGCATACGCATCCGGACCGCTGATCCGGACGATCCCGATCCCGCCCTTTCCGGCAGGCGTCGAGATCGCTGCAACCGTTGATGTCAGCATGATTCCCTCTCCCTTCTGATCACAATGCCTCTCTGCATTCCCCATTTTCCGTAGAATGCGTCGATGATTTCCAGTTCCTTCTCGTCAGCGCCGAGGATCAGTTTCAGTTCCGCATCATGCTTCACGAGATCGACTGTGGCAATTACTGCAACAACTTCCCGTTCCCCGCTGCTTCCCAGCCATACGTCGATTTCCTCTCCGTCCGCTGTTTTTGTCCCTTCCAGATATCCGTAATCCAACTCATACAGGATCTGCGGATGTTCCGGATGATAACTGCCCTTTGGTCTGTCGATCACGACAGGGTGCTGTTCAACGAGCATATCCAGAAATGTCCAGAATTCGCGTTCCTTTGCAGTCATTTTATTCCTCGAAAAAAGGGTCAAAGTATCCCCTGTTCCCAAACCATGCTGGGAACACCGACCTTTGACCCCGGTGTTCAATTACAATTCAATTTTTCCGTAAAGACTTCCGATGAATTCTTCCGTGGACTTCAGTTCTTTTTTGACAGGAATATCGCTCATCCTGACTTTCGGAACGGAAGGTGTGTGTTCGGAGGATCTGCGTTCACCGCTGACTTTTCCCGAACGCCCTCTACGGCTGCGCTTTCTTTCCTCGCCGCCCTCACCTTCCAGGGTGATCACGACTTTGCGTCTGGGTTCGCTTCCCACGGAGTGAGAACTGACGCCTTTGATTTTCTGAACTTCGGAGTGCACAATTGCACGCTCATAGGGATTCATCGGCTCAAGAGCCTGGCTGCGGTGGATACGCAGGACCTTGGAGGCGGTCTTCGCCGCAACTCCTCGAAGAGCTTTTTCCCTGCGTGCCCTGTATCCTTCGATATCCAGACTTACACGGCAGTAATCGCCGCTGTCTCTGGAAGAACCGACAGTGCACAGGTACTGAATGGCATCCATCAGTTCTCCGCGTTTGCCGATGAGCATCGGCGCATCTTCTCCGCCGATTTGAATGCAGACACCGCGTTCGGTCTTGGCAAAGGAATATTCTACTTCCTTTGCACCGTATGCGGAAACGATCTCTTTCAGGAACGAGAGCGCCTTCACCGCTCTTCCCGGCAGTTCATTTTCCTGGATTGTTTCCAAAATGACTTCTGCGGAGAGATCTTCATCGTTGTCTTCCGGCTCATCAAGCACAGTCACGGCCGCCAGTTTCTTTTCTTCGGGCTTCTGCTGTTTTTTTGCTTCCTTGACAGTGTTCTTCTGTTCTTTCTTGCCGGATTTCTGCTCTTTCTTCTGATCCTTTTTCTGGTCTTTTTTCTGCTCTTTCGGAGCATTCTCTGTTTTGACTTCAGCCTTTTCTGTCTTCTTTTTCTCTTCTTTCGGCTGATTCTGTTTTTCTTCTTTGTCTTTGTTTTTCTGTTTCTGATTCTGTTTTTTACTGTTGTTCTGTTCTTTTTGCTCTTTTTGTTCCTTTTTTTCTGCCTTTTTCTTCTCAGGCTTGTGATCATCTCCGTAAAGAAGATCATGTACAGAGAACTCGTCTCTCTTCTGGGTGATTTTCACCTTGGCAGGTTTGGAAAAGAACAGAATCTTCTGAGGCATTTCCAGCACTTCGATGCTGATTTCGTCCCGGGATACGCCCAACTGTTTGCATCCCTCTTCGACAGCCTCATCGACAGTCTTTCCTGTCGTGATGATTTCTGCCATACTGTGCTTTTTCCTTTCTACTCACCGTACCGTTCGGCATCGATCTCTCTGGCACGCTGCAGACGTATGCGGTCCGCTTCGTTCGCAGTCATCTCTTTCTCGACGGTTTTTCCGGTCGTTTTGTCCGTATAAGCCACAGTGCGTTTTGCGTTCTTCTGTTTTTTCTTCTGTTTGATCTGATCCAAAATATCCTGTTTCATCTTTTCCGGATCATACATCTTCTTCAGCAGAAGGCTCTGGAGCATGGAGAGCAGGTTCTGAAATCCCCAATAAAGGCTGAAGCCGAGGGGATACATGAAGGAAAAACCTGCAAACATCAGGCTTGTCGTCCAGAGCATGGTTCTCGTCTGTCTTGCCGCTTCTCCCGACTGGGTGCCGGAGCTCTTCATGGAGACAGTAGTAGCAATGAGCTGCGTGGCGATGGAAAACAGCGGGATCAGCAGAGCGATACCGAACTTCAGTTCCGGTTTTTCATACAGATTGATGCTACCGATGTTCATTTTCAGATCCTGGATAGTCTTGAACTCGTTCGCATATGCGGTAGCAATGTCTGAAAACGCGCCGGCATTGGACTTTACGTACTGAATAATATAAGTCTCAATCATACGATTGTTACTTGCGATGGTGGTGCCTGCTGTTTCGGCAAGGGAAATCGTGCGCTCAGCCAGAGAGGCGATGAAATCCTTGGGAAGCGTCAGCATATAGGTCAGAGGTCTGTAAATGACCTCAACAAGACCGAACATGATCAGAAGGTTGATGACCATGGGCAGACATCCGGCAGTCGGATTGTAGCCGTACTCGGTGGTCAGTTTCGTAAGTTCCTCGTTCTGTTTGTCCCGGTCGTTCCTGTAGCGGGTCTGGATATCCTGGATCAGTGGGTTGAACGCAGCCATCTGTGCAGTACTCTTATGCTGGTTGATGCTCAGAGGGAACATCAGAATCTTCGTGATCAGAGTAAAGAGCAGCAGGGCGAAAAGGTAGGCCAGCGGGAAATGAAGGATATCTTCTGCAAGCCAGTAGCAGAACTTCATAATATATCCGAGCGGGATGGCCAGAAGTTGGTTCAAAAAATTCATTTTTTATTATCTCCGAGTAAGTTAGTTTTTTTCTGAGGGACCGGGTCGAATCCCCATCCGCCGAGTGGATTGCAGCGAAGAATCCGGCGGATGCCAAGCCATGTCCCACGCACGGGTCCGTGGATTTGAATAGCACCAATCATATATTGGCTGCAAGTCGGGATGTATCTGCAGTTTTTTCCAAGCAGTGGAGAGAGTGTGATCTGATACAGTCTGACAAGACCGATCAGGAGCTTGCTGACGATTCTGCTGATCATGTGGACAGGATACCGGCCTGGGTGAAATGTTTTTCGAGCACCTCTCTGACATCCGTGCTCTTTTTCTTCAGAATCGGATGTCTACAGACCACGACGATATTCGCGGAACACTCATTATCCCTGAGCAAATCTGTCGCTGCCGCTCGGACAATTCGTCTTGCGCGGTTTCGTTCCACAGCACAACCGAGTTTTTTATTTGTCGTTATACCCAAACAAATCCCTCCATGCTTTTTCGCTACCACATAAGTGACCAGCATGGGAGATACATAGGCTTTTTTACTTTTGTAAGCGCGCAAAAACTGATAATTCTGCGTTAATGTTTTCAATTTCATAGGAAAACATTCCAGTAACTATTAATAAAGCCAGCCGCGAAGGGTTGGCTTCTCATTTTACGCGCTTAAACGAGCCCTGCCGCGTGCACGACGACGCGCCAGGATCTTGCGTCCGCTCTTGGAGGACATGCGTTTGAGAAAACCATGCTCTCTCTTCTGGGTGCGCTTTTTCGGGTGAAATGTAGGCTGCATTGAAATTCTCCTTTGTAAAACCTTGCGGATTACAAGTATATACTAAGGCTATTTTTCTTGTCAAGGAAAACTACTTGCCTTTTCTTTATGTTTTTTATGATTTTTCCTTGCAGAATCAGCATTTTTGGACCATTGTTTTTGCTGCTGTTCAGGTTGAAAACATACTCAAAATTTGGTAAAATTAATTGGTTTATATTATTAGTATTATATTATATTATTCTATACTTTTTTGAATGAGGAATGATACATGGAATCCTTTTCCCAGTGTGTTGATGCCGTAAAGGAATACTGCAGGGAACAAGTCACAGAAGCCGCCTACAATCTCTGGTTCAAGGGTATTGAGGCAGAATCTTTTTCCGGTGACAGTGCTGTTCTCAGCACTTCCTCTGATTTTATCCGCACGACACTTGAAACACGTTACCTTCCCCTTCTGAAAGAGGGTTTTGAAGCGGTGATCGGATATCCTCTTGAACTTACCATCCTTTCCAGGGATGCGATGAAACCGGATCCTGTTCCCGTCACACCGGGTCCCATGGTCTCTCGCGGTGAGGAATCCTATACGTTCGATAATTTCATCATCGGATCGGACAACCGCTTTGCTCATGCGGCTGCTGTCGCTGTAGCAGCAAATCCTTCTAATACCTACAACCCGCTGTTCATCTACGGCGCATCCGGACTCGGAAAAACACACCTTCTGTATGCAATCAAAAATCAGCTTGCAAGTACAAGACCGGAACTGAAGGTATTGTACATCGGCGGAGACAGTTTTACCAATGAACTGATTGCTGCAATCAAAAGCGGTTCCACAGAACCTTTCCATGATAAATACCGCAATGTGGATGTCCTGCTGGTGGACGATGTCCAGTTTATCGGCGGAAAGGAATCCACACAGGAAGAATTCTTCCACACTTTCAATGCGCTTCATGATGCCCATAAACAGATCGTATTGACTTCGGACCGTCCTCCAAAAGAAATCAAAAGTCTGGAAGACCGTCTGCGTACCCGTTTTGAGTGGGGTCTCATTGCTGATGTCAAACCGCCGGATATTGAAACGAGGATTTCCATCCTTTATCAGAAAGCGGAAGAAATGAACTTTACCCTGCCTGCTGAAGTGGCGGAATATATTGCCAAACAGCTGAAGAACGATATCCGCCAGCTGGAAGGATCTTTGAAAAAACTGTATGCATATTATCTGATGAACGGTACGGAACCGACATTGTCTCAGGCACAGGAAGCAATCAGCGATATCATCAATGAACAGATGCCCTGGCCGGCAACGGTCGACAACATCATCGAAGAATGCGCCAGAACTTTCGGTGTCACCGCGGAAGATATCCGTTCAAATAAGCAGAATGCAGAAATATCCAATGCCCGTCAGACTGCCATGTATGTGATCCGCGAGATTACAGGAAATACGATGGAAAAAATTGGAAGCGAATTCGGCGGAAGAAATCACGCCACTGTCGTGTATGGCATCCGCAAAGTTGAGAAACAGATGAAAGAAGATTCCCGTCTGAAAGCGATTGTGGAAGATATCATCAAAAACTGTCAGCAATAAACATTTTTTCAACAATCAACATCCTGTTTTCAACACCTTCAACATCTGATATTTCTGTTTCAACATTTACGCATCATTTGAACGTCTCCGTGTTAAAGATTTTCATCGTATATTTCATTGGTATATCATCACAAAACGCAGTTTTAAACACTTTGACGCTCTCTACTGAATCTACTCAATAAATTTATAAAAATATATTAGGAGAAACCAAAATGAAAATAACTTGCAACAGGCAGGATCTTTTGGCATCCATCACCGGAGTGAGCAGAGCTGTCAGTTCGAAATCCTCCATTCCCTCCATTGAGGGCATCCTTTTTGAATGCGATGACACAAAGCTGAAACTCACAGCCTATGATCTTGAAATCGGCATCATCACCTATGCTGCAGCGGATGTGATTGATACAGGAAGTATCATCATCAACGCGCGCCTGCTGATGGATATTCTGAGAAAGAGCGACGGTGAGAATGTCACTATCGAAAGTGATGATTCTCTTCGCGTTCGGATTCAGAGCGGAATCACAAAGTATTCCTTTATCGGAATCTCTCCCTCTGATTTTCCGGAACTGCCTATGCCTGCGACGGATTCTTCCCTTTCCATCCCCGGACAGGATGTGAAGGATCTGATTGACAAGACAATCTATGCGGTATCCACGAATGACCAGCGTCCGGTACATACAGGAAGCAAATTTATCCTGAAAGACGGAACGATTACTGTGGTTTCCGTTGACGGACACCGCCTGGCGGTTGCCAGAAAAGAAGGTATCGGAAGTGATGTGGACGCATCTTTCATCGTTCCTGCCAAGACGCTTCAGGAACTTTCAAAACTGATCGGAGACAAGGAAGAAAATGTCCGGATCAGTACTGCCAGAAGGTATGCGATTTTCCATCTTGTCGGATATACCGTCGTCACACGTTTGCTGGAAGGAGATTTCATCGATTATAAGGCGAGCGTGCCTCAGAGTTACAAGACCGTCGTTACTGTTAAAGCAGGCGATCTGATGGACGCGGTTGACAGAACTTCTTTGCTGATCAGCGACCGTTTCAAGAGCCCAATCCGTCTTCAGATCGGTTCGGAAGAGTTGAAAGTCAGCTGCACGACGGCACTGGGCTCTGTTCATGACGAGATTCCCTGCACCTGTGAAGGTGACCCCCTTGAAATCGGTTTCAATTACCGTTACGTACTTGACGCGTTGAGAAACGGCGGTGTTGCCGAAGTCAAACTGATGATGAATGAACCGACCCGTCCTATGACAATCGTACCGGTGGAAGGAAACGATTTTCTTTATCTCATCCTTCCCGTAATGCTCCGTTCCTATGAATAATAATAGAATTCTGATACACACCGAATACATCACACTCAGTCAGTTTCTGAAATTCTGCGGTGCGGCCGCGACAGGCGGCGAAGCCGGAGAATGGATCCGTGACGGGATTGTGCGGGTAAACGGCGAGGTATGTACTGCAAGAGGTAAAAAATTATACGGCGGCGAGACTGTCACTGTATTTGATGAACAATACCAGGTGGTTCGGTCGTGAGACTCATATCGGAAAAAATCACGAATTACCGAAATATTGATTCCGCAGTTTTTGAACCTTCGGAAACTGTGACTGTCATTTGCGGAGAAAACGGTCAGGGAAAGACAAATCTTCTGGAAAGTATTTTTCTCCTCAGCGGTGCAAAAAGTTTTCGGAAAGTCAAGGACAGGGAACTGATAGAAAAGCAGAAGGATTATTCGGTAATCGATGCCCGCTTTTTTGCTGAACAGCGGGAGCAGTCTTTTCATTTCACTATCAGTGATAAGGGGCGCCGCGCTTCGCTGAACCGCGGCTCGGAACAGAAGGCATCCGATTTCGCCGGTACTTTCTGTTGCGTTGTTTTTTCACCGGATCATTTGGAATTGGTCAAAGGCGCTCCCTCCGAGCGCCGCAGATTTCTGGATACCGCCCTCTGTCAGCTCTCTCCAAGATATCTGAATGATCTCCGTACCTATACACGTCTGATTCAACAGAAAAATACACTGCTTAAAGACGCCCGCAACATTGCCGCAGCATATGACATTCTGGATATTTATGATCGGCAGTTGGCTGAATCTTCCGTTGGAATAGCCCGGGCAAGAAAAGCATTTATCGGACAGCTGGATATCGTAGCAAGAGAAGTATACGGAGCGGTATCGGGAAACAGAGAAGTTCTTTCCCTTGCTTATGAGTCTACACTTTTCATCAATCTAATCAGTGCAGATGATGCCTACGAAAAAATTCTTGGGGCAAGAGCGGATGATATTCGCGCGGGTTTTTCCACTCTCGGTCCGCACAGAGACGATATGATCATCTGTCTCGATACGGATCCAGCAAGAATTTATGCTTCACAGGGTCAGCAGAGGACCGCTGTTCTTGCCCTGAAATTGGCGGAAGCGGAATTGTTCCGGGAAAAACTGGGCGAAGAACCGGTTCTGCTTTTGGATGATGTGCTTTCGGAACTGGACGGCAACCGTCAGGAATTTCTTCTGAAGAGACTCGGACAGTCACAGGCAATCATCACCTGCTGCGAACCGAATTTCATTGAACGGCAGACAGCAGCAAAAGTATTCCGAATGGAAAAAGGAATACTTTCGGAGGTTTGAAATATGTACATTCATCTCGGCAACGACGTTGCCGTCCGGACCAACACGATCATCGGTATTTTCGATTTTGATCACTGCTCGGTCGATAAACGATCCCGCAGTTTTTTAAATAAAGCCCAAAAAAACGGTGAAGTCATCGACGTGACGCAGGATCTGCCTAAAAGTTTCATCGTAACGGCTGAAGAAAAGAAAAAAAGAGTTTATATCACGAATGTCTCTCCCGCAACACTGACCAAACGTGCAGAACAGAGCAGACAGATAGAGGATTAAAGAAACGGATAGATAAATATGGAAGAAATCAAAAAAGTGATTCAGCAGGAAAAAACCTACGATGCCTCTAATATCGAGGTATTGGAAGGACTGGAAGCGGTCCGGAAGAGACCGGGTATGTACATCGGTACTACCGGCGCTGCAGGTCTTCATCACCTTGTATACGAAATCGTGGACAATTCCATCGACGAAGCGTTGGCGGGATACTGCACGGAGATCGATGTTCGTATTCTTCCCGGCGAGATCATCGAAGTTTCAGATAACGGACGGGGAATCCCGGTAGGAATCCAGACAAAAGTAGGTCTTCCCGCGGTAACGGTCGTTTATACCGTTCTTCATGCAGGCGGAAAATTCAGCGGAAAAGGATATCATTTTTCCGGCGGTCTGCACGGCGTCGGTGCCTCCGTTGTCAACGCGCTTTCTGAATGGCTGGAAGTCACGGTCAATTCCGATGACGGCAAAGTCTATCAGCAGCGTTTTCTCAGAGGAAAACCGGAAGAGGATCTGAAAGTCATCGGAACATGCGAGAGCACCGGAACAACAGTACGGTTCATGGCAGACTATGAGATCTTCGAGAATATCGAGTATACCTATGAGACTCTGCATCAGCGTCTTCGTGAACAGGCTTTTCTGAATGCAGGTGTCCGTATCGTGCTGTCGGATGAGCGGGATCCGGAAAACATTAAATCCGATACCATGCAATATGACGGCGGTATCCGCTCTTTCGTGGAATTCATCAACCGCGAACGCAGATATGATGTCCTTCATAACGAAGTGATCTACTTCAAAAAGGAAGGAACTTTCCCGGCACAGCGGATCAACGAGAATACCGGGGAAGCGGAGCGCACGGATCTTGCATATGAAACCGAAGTCGCAATGCAGTATAACGATTCCTATGTAGACCTGATCGTTTCTTTTGCCAACGATATCCGCACGGCGGATGGCGGTATGCATGAAGACGGATTCAAAACGGCACTGACCCGCGTTTTCAACGATTACGCGAGAAAATACAAAATCCTCAAGGATAATGACGATAATCTGAAAGGCGAGGATGTCCGGGAAGGATTGACCTGTGTCATCAGTGTCAAGTTGCAGGAGGCTCAGTTCGAGGGTCAGACCAAAGGAAAACTTGGTAATCCGGAGATGCGCGGCATCCTGAATTCCCTGACGAACGAAAAACTGGGCGAATATTTTGAAGAACATCCTCAGGTTGCGAAGAATATCCTGGATAAGGCACTCCAGGCTTCCCGTGCGCGTGAGGCAGCGCGCAAAGCAAGGGATAACGCCAGAAGAAAAACCGCGCTGGATTCTTCCACGCTGCCGGGAAAACTTGCGGACTGCTCCTCCAGGGATACGACCATGACGGAGATCTACATTGTGGAGGGAGACTCCGCAGGAGGCTCCGCAAAGGAGGGCAGAGACCGTAAATTCCAGGCGATTCTCCCGCTTTGGGGAAAAATGCTCAACGTCGAAAAAGCCCGTATCGACAAGGTGTACGGGAATGATAAACTTCAGCCGGTCATCACCGCGCTGGGCACAGGAATCGGCGATGATTTTGATCTGAGTAAACTTCGTTACGGAAAAGTCATCATCATGGCGGATGCCGATGTGGACGGATCCCATATCCGTATCCTGCTGCTTACCTTCTTCTTCCGCTACATGCGGGAACTGTTGGAGACGGGACATGTCTATCTTGCCCAGCCGCCGCTGTACCGGCTGACGAAAGGACAGCAGATCCGGTACGCCTATACCGATGAAGAGCTCATCCGTCTGCAGACCGAAATGGGCGGAAACAACATCAAGGTCAACCGATACAAAGGTCTTGGTGAGATGAACCCGTCCCAGCTTTGGGAAACTACCATGGACCCCGTGTTCCGGACATTGAAGAAAGTCACGGTGGAAGATGCGGAGCGCGCGGATATGGCGTTCGCTGTTCTGATGGGCGACAAAGTACCTCCGCGCAGGGAGTTCATCGAGAAGAATGCACAGTTCGTAAAGAACCTGGATGTCTGAGATGACGAAAAAAAACGAACAGAAGAATATCCGGATTCTTCCGGACGGGAGACCATTCCGGATCCGGTGCGTCATCGAGGAAACAGATCAGTTTCAGGCCGATTTTCTGGGAGAATACGGCGATATGGTGTACGACCGGGTACGGAGTTTACGGAACACTGTGATTGCCGTCGGGATCTGTGTGATCCTGATTGCGGTGATCCTGCTTTCAGACGAGATGCTGCCGCAGGCAGCCTGGTTTCCTGCAGTGTTCGCGCTGATGTACCTTTTATACGGTATCTATTTCTATTTCATCGGATACCGGAACAACTACATCCAGTTCCAGAAGCATCTGGAAAGTGCAGTCGACCGTGGAGTGACGGTCTATCCCAGAGAAGAAATCACTTATGATTTTCAGGATAATGCTGTTTTTCTGGAATATGGAAGCGGAATCAACCGGACATTCCGGTACGACGATATCCGATATTTTGAGGAGACAGACAGATTCTATCTCTTCGGTATGAAGTATCTGCCCAAAGAAAACAGACTCGCCGGCTTTGAACGGGCGCTGTTTCCGAAACGGGATCTGGATTCTGAAACGGAAGACAAACTGCTGCAGGTCATGGCGAACGTCGTAGAGGCGTATGATCTGAAACCGGTCCTCCAGGACCACCCATTCCGATGAGTATGGAAAATCAAGTCAGAGCGTTCACGTTTTCTTCCGAAGAAGCGGAATCGGTCTCCCGTGCGGAGACTGGAACCGGAGATCTTCCGGAAAAAATGTCCGTCGCAATGCTCGTTATTCTGATCCTGTCCGTCTTTCTGCGGATGATTCTGGATCTGCCTCTGCCGTCCGTCAGGGCGCTGGGAGGATATGCGGTAGCAATAACAGGGTGGCTTGCGATGATGGCATACGTAAACCACAGAAAGAAAACGGTACGAACAGAACTGGAAAAAGGACAGTATTATCTGTTCTGGTCTGAAACAGGCATCGGTGCCGGAAGATACAGGGACGAAACCTTTTTTCAGGCCGGATGGCAGGATATTCAGGTGATCGAACAGGGCGATCGGATCTGCAGGATTACCGCACCTGCCGGCAGACTGTGTCTGCCGAACCGGATCCTCACGGCGGAGGAGCGCGCCTTTCTGAACGGGCTTGCCGCCGAGAAGATCAGAGTAAATTGGATGTGAACGGGAACATCGTTCCCATTTGGAGAGAGATATATGGAAGAATTCAATCTGGACAATGAAAAAATCATAGACGTCAACGTGGAGGAAGAAATCAAACAGAGTTTTCTGGATTACTCCATGTCGGTCATCGTGAGCCGCGCGCTTCCCGATGTCCGGGACGGTCTGAAACCGGTCCACCGCCGTATCCTTTATTCCATGGATGAGACAGGACTGACCCATGACAAACCGACCCGAAAGAGCGCGACAATCGTCGGCGCGGTGCTCGGTGCATACCACCCGCACGGAGACTCTTCCGTCTACGGTGCACTGGTGCGACTGGCACAATCTTTCTCCATGAGGTATCCGCTCGTGGAAGGACAGGGAAACTTCGGTTCAGTAGACGGAGATCCGCCCGCCGCTTACCGTTATACGGAAGCGCGGATGGCAAGAATCGCTGGAACGATGCTGGAAGATATCGACAAGGAGACTGTCGATTTCATACCGAACTTTGATGATACGACAAAGGAGCCGGAAGTTCTTCCCACAAGGATTCCTAACTTGTTGATCAACGGATCCTCCGGTATCGCTGTCGGTATGGCGACCAATATTCCTCCTCACAACCTGAAGGAAGTGGTCTCTGCCATCGATTATCTGATCGATAATCCGGACTGTGATGTCCTTGATTTGATGAATTACGTCCAGGGTCCGGACTTCCCCACCGGCGGCATCATCATGGGCAGAAGCGGGATCCGAGCCGCTTATGCCACGGGAAGAGGAAAGATCACACTCCGTGGACGTGCCGAGATCGAAGAGATGCACAGCGGCAGAAACCGCATCGTCGTCTCCGAAATCCCGTATATGGTCAATAAGGCGGAGATGATCAAACACATCGCGGATCTTGTCAGAGACAAGCGCATCGAAGGAATCTCTGATCTTCGCGACGAGAGCGACAAAAAAGGTCTTCGCATCGTGATTGAACTGAAACGCGATTCGAATGCGCAGATTGTTCTGAATCAGCTGTATAAACTGACACAGCTGCAGGATACGGTCGGCGTGATCATGCTTGCGCTGGATCATGGCGTGCCTAAGGTCATGAACCTTAAGACCGTTCTTTCCAAATTCATTGAATTCCGGGAAGAAGTCGTACGCAGGAGAACGGAATTCAACCTCAGGAAAGCGCGTGACCGCGCTCATATTCTGGAAGGATTGACCAGAGCGATCGACATCGTCGACGAAATCATCTACACGATCCGCCATACAAACGGCGGTCAGGCGGAAGCCAAAGCGGCAATCATGGAAAAATTCGGTTTCGATGATCCGCAGGCAAGCGCCATCGTCGCTTTCCGTCTGGGACAGTTGGCCGGTCTGGAGATTAAGAAGATTGAGGCAGAACTCGGCGAACTGAACGAGAATATCGCGGATTATGAGGACATCCTGACCAATGAGGCGCACTTGACTTCCATCATCAAGGAAGAGCTGGAAGAGATCATCAAAAAATACGGTGATGAGCGCAAAACCAGTATCGAGGCGGTCTCCGGTGATGTGGATATCGAGGACTTGATTCCCGAGGAGGAATGCGTCATTGCCCGCACACATTTCGGATATATCAAGAGACAGTCTGTCTCCGAATACCGGACGCAGGGACGCGGTGGCCGCGGCGTAACGGGAATTGCCAGGAAAGATGAAGACTTTGTGGAAGACCTGTTCTCCTGCAACAGCCACGATCACCTGTTGTTCATGACCTCGTTCGGAAGAGTGTATACCGTAAAGAGTTATGCTATCCCTGAAGGTTCACGCCAGAGCCGCGGTACGAACATCGTCAACGTGCTGCCGCTGCTTCCCGAAGAAAAGATCAGCTCGATTCTGAAAATTGACGACTTCAATGATGAATCCAAGTATCTGGTCATGGTCACAAAGAGGGGCGTGATCAAGCGCAGCCAGCTAATTCTGTTCAAAAATATCCGTAAGACAGGCATCATCGGCATCGAACTGGATGAAGGCGATGAACTTGCCTGGGCAAGGATCACTTCCGGAAACGATGAATTGCTGGTCGCTTCCAGATTCGGTATGGCGATCCGGTTTTCTGAGACCGATTGCCGTCCTATGGGCAGAACCACCAGGGGCGTCCGAGCGATCCAGCTGAAAGAGGGAGATGAAGTCATCGGCATGGCGGTCATCCGTGAGAATCAGAAGATCCTGACGATCACGCAGAACGGAAAGGGCAGGATGACAGAAAACGAATACTACAACTGCCAGAAACGCGGCGGACAGGGTTCTCGCAACTACGATTGCTCGAAAGGCGATGCCGTTGCCGGTGTCCGTTCCGTCAACGAGGAGATGGATGATGCGATCATGATCAGTGAAAATGGGACCGTTATCCGCATCCATGTCAGTTCTGTTGCTACACAGAGCCGCTATGGCGGCGGTGTGCGTGTCATGCGTATGGATGAAGGCGACCGTGTAGTGACCGTTGCCTGCACCCTTCGGGATGATGTTGAACTGCCGGAAGAACCGGTTAAGGAGAAGAGGCCGCATCTGGAAGCCGAAGAGACATTGCCAACGGAAGATGAAATCGAGGAGATGCTCAGCCTGTCCCTGAAGGACGAAGAAGAATAATCCGATAAAAAAAGAACTGTGGAGTACCTGACGTCATGTCAGAGACTCCACAGTTTATTTTTGTCAACATCATTCAGGAAGGCCTGCGGTCTGTCGTCAGCTCTTTCCCTGTGAGGATATGTCCGTCCGGAACTTCGACATCGACCATGACGTATCCGGAATCCTCCCATACACGTAGGATCCGGTACGTTTCACCGTCGCAATAGAGTTCCGTTGCCCCGTCGAAGAAACTGTGTGTAAACGCGTTGTTAAGGAATGTGATCGTGCCAGGCTGAGACATCAGGACGCCATGATCCCAGATGTCGTCCGAATAATCCGCAACGATGAGCGGGATGTCTTCGTAAAGGATCAGGGACTCGTCTGTTTCCGGTATGATCAGACGTCCGTTCTCCGGTGCGATAAAGAAAAAGTCACCTGCGACCTGCCCGCAACGAACGCCTTCTCCGTTGATGAAATAGGCAATATCGTGAAAAACGGATTCATCCTCGAGAGAGAACAGGTAGATCGTATCAGGATCGATTTGCCCGTTCAGAAGGAATTCCTTCGTTTTCTCTGCCTCCGCCAGATGGCGTTCAGCGTCGTAACGCGCCAGGAACGGAAAATCCGTCGTCATGCCGTTTTCGGACGCCCACAGCGCGATATATAGACCGCGGAACGGGCTGGTTCCCGGATCGGAGATATGAGAATAGGAATCCGCATTTTCCCTGAAAAAAGGAGAATCGGTAAGAATTTCGAATTGCGGCATATTATGGGAAAAACTGCCGTGTTTTTCCGCAATCGCCGGAGAAAGATCGAACAGCTGTACACAGGTGATCAGCAACAGGACTGCGTTTCCAAGGCTTTTTGCGGAGAAACGGTGTTCCAGATATACGACGGTAAAGAGAAATACAAGATAGTAGACCGGCCAGAACATGCGCCCGCTGCTGCGGAAAGTGGAACAGAGTTCATACAGTTTCTGAGGCAGTGGGATCCGGATAAAAGCGGAATTGTTCGCGATGACGGTTGTCGAGACCGCGAAGGCGGTCAACGCCGCGCAGACAAAGAGGAGTCCGGGATGGGAAGCCGCATACCGAAGGGGTTTCTCCTTTTTGAAGCGGAACAGAAGATGTATACTGATGGAGAAAAAACCGATCAGCATCCCGAAACCGAGATAATTAAAGCCCTCATAGGTGCCGAATCCCTGAGGAAGCGGCGGCAGGATGCGGGACCATCGGATGCCGGAAGCGCTTACCGGATTGAAGATGGCATTTACGTTCATCGAGAAATAACCATACCCGAAGGAACTGCCGGAAGAACCGGTTGAGAATGCGCCGACACTGAACAGTGAGAAGACGGAGAGCATCAGGCAGAGAAGGAGGCCGGCGGCTGAACGCAGACGCGTTTTTCGGTTTTCATTGTCGATCAGGTCCGCGAGTCGGATGGCGTAGACCATTGGAAGAAAGTAGGTATGGATCAATGGGGTAATCACCGCCAGCAGGATCCATAGTCCCGGATGGCGTCTTTTTTCCCGTTTTGCAGAGAAATAGGCGTACAGCGCGGCAAGGATCAGCCAGTGTGCTGTCAGGGATGTATGTCTGAATGCGCGTTCCGCAAGGATCGGACTGAAAAGAAACGGAATCGTACCGGTCAGAACAGAAAAAGGATTGTCCAGAAACAGGGAAAGAAGCAGAGCAGAAAAGCCGCCCTGAAGCAGATAACTGCAGAATACAAACAGACCGAAATACTGGAACTGCACAGGAAGCAGAGGTTCCGCCAAGCGGAACAGAACGGCGAAGAGCGGAATCGAATCGGAATAGACGACCGAAGCGCCTTCCGGATAACTCATATTCCGGGATATTCCGAGCGGGAATGAGAGGGGTTCGTTCCTGTAGAAATTCCAGCCGGCATAATGCTGGATGATATCCCGTTCCACATAGCCGCCTCGGACATAGGAGAGATTTGTCGGATCCAGGGAGGACAGCGGAAACAGAACAAAAAATGTGACAGCGCCGAGAACGGCACCGCACAGGAATAAAAGAATCTTCTTTTTCTGACCTTGTCTGACCATACCGAAAGTATAACAAAGCAGGTATAAAATAACAATAAAACGGGACTGGAGGTTCCATGGGACGGAAGGAAAATAAAGCAATGATTCGGACGGCAGCAGCGGCTTTTCTGCTGACTGCATTCGTTTTTGTGCTCGCTTTTTCCCTGAACGATGTGGGTCCTTTCGGGTTGAAAACAATCCTGATCTCCGATATGAAGAAGCAGTATATCGCCTTTTATTCCGCTCTTCGCGAAGGCAGGTTCACACCCTACACGATGGAGATCGGTCTGGGAACGCCGACGGTCGCTCTGTTCGCGTACTATCTTTCCAGCCCATTTTCTCTGCTGATCTGGCTGTTCCCTTCCGACAGTCTGCCTGACGCACTGTTCTGGATCATAATGCTGAAGACGGCACTGTCTGCCGTGACGATGTCTGTATGTCTCAGTCGACAGAAGAAGAACTGGTCCGTGCTTCCGCTGTCAATCTGTTATGCACTGATGTCCTATGTTTTTTTCTTCTTTATCAATCAGTTCTGGTTGGATGCACTTGTGTGGCTACCTCTGCTGATCTCCTCTCTGGAGAGCCTCAGGAGCGGAGAAAATGTCGGGAAAACCGTAGTTATCCTTACCGTATTATTTATATCAAATTATTACATTTCGTATATGACCGGTCTGTTTACCGCACTTTTTCTGTTGTATCGGTGCCTTGAAGAGGGTGAATCGCTGAAACATACGGTTCTGAATCTTGGAAAACTTGCGTTGAGCGCTGTTCTGGCGTTTCTGAATGCGGGGTTTCTGCTATTGCCGACGTTCTACCAGATGATGCATTCACTCGGGGATGCCTATGACGGGTATGGAAGGGTGAACTATACACCCAAGCAGCTGATCCTGAAACTATTCGTCGGATATTTCGACAGTATCGGAAATGCGGCAGCCCCCACGATCTTCTGCGGTACGGCTGTTCTATTGCTGGTCTTTCTGTATTTCCTGAACGCGCGGATCTCCATGAAGAGACGGATTTTGTCCGGGGGCTTTCTTGCATTTTTGATGATTTCCACTTACCTGCCGGTACTGGACCGGATCTGGCACGGATTCGCGTACCCGAATGCATTTGCTTACCGCTACGCGTTCTGTATCGTATTTCTGCTTATCTGGCTTGCGCATAAAAATGCATCGGAAATGGAAGGCATACCCGGATGGATGTTCCCGGTGCTTCTGGTTTTTCCCGCCCTGCTGACACTCTGCTTCAGATCGCTGAGAAACAACATGGACGCGCTTCCGGCCGTCTATGAAATCATACTGCTCGCAGCGTATCCGCTGATACTGATGGGATTGCGGAAGGACGGAAACCGGGAAAAGGTCTGCTCTCTTCTCCTGTTGATGACTGTTCTGTCAGAGATGTTGCTCAACGGTGTGCTGGTGCTGCAGGGCGTGGATCTTCAGAATGAATTTCCTTCTAAGGAACAGTTTCTCTTTTTCCGGACGGAGATGAGAACCCTCGTTTCTGAAGAGTCAGACTTTAGGATCGCTTACGAAGATCCAGAACGGCTGAACGCCGGTATGGAGATCGGTTTTCTTTCCCCGTCCCTCTTTTCTTCAGCTTATGACGCCGGTGTCGCTTCTGCAGTGAAAAAACTGGGATACGGTTCTGCAGCAAAGCAATACTGGTACGTTCCAGGGTCTCCGGAAACGGACCGTCTGCTGGGAATCCGCTGTGTGATCATCCCCGAAAAAGAAGGAAACGGAGAAAGTCCGAGGATCACGAAACTGAAGCGGACGGAATGCGCGGATCCACAGCCTGTCGCTTTTCTTGTTCCTGTTGGATGGACGGATCTTGCACTGTCCGGGATTGCAGCGGAGAACAGGGAAAGGATTGGGAGCGTACTGGATGATCTACGGGGATGGGACGGTATTTTCCGTGTGGAAAAGCTGGAAAGCGGACAAATCGAAGGGCTGGCGGAATCGGACAGTGAATCGCTTGTTTTCGTTTCGGTTCCCATGCAGAATGGATGGTATGCAGTTGTGGACGGAAAAACAGTTCCGGTACTGACCCTGCTGGATGCATTCATCGGCGTGCCGGTGTCCGCAGGAAGCCATAAAGTCGTACTGACCTACAGGACTCCGTGGAGCATTCCAGGAACAGTAGCGTCCGTTTTCGGGATCCTGCTGACTATTCTTCTGACGGGTGTATTCAGAAAAAAGGGACAGTTTCCCTCACGGACAGAAAAATGATAGAATGAGACCACCATACAGAGAACGGAAGGAAAATCCAGTCATGGAGAATACGGAAAAAAGGATCACAGTCATCGTACCCTGCTTCAACGAGCAGGAAGTGCTCCCGCTGTTTCTGGAAAAAACAACGGCGATCCTTTCCGGAATCGGAAAGCCTTATGAATATCTGTTCGTGGACGACGGTTCCACGGACGGGACACTCTCCTATCTGCAGAAAGTTGCAGAGAAGGATGGGCATGTGAAATATCTGTCCTTCTCCCGGAATTTTGGCAAGGAGGCGGCAATGTATGCCGGTCTCAGCGAGGCACACGGTGACTACGTTGCGGTGATGGACGCGGATCTTCAGGATCCGCCCGAACTGCTGGCGGAGATGGTGCGGATCCTGGACGAAGGAACCTATGACTGCGTCGCTGCCTACCGCTCGGATCGCAAAGGAGAACCCGCGTTGAGAAGCTGGTTTGCCAGAATATTCTACCAGATCATGAACCGTATCTCGGACGCGGATATCAAGGATGGAGCCAGAGACTTCCGCATGATGAAGCGGAACATGGTGGACGCGATTGTCCGAATGACGGAATACAACCGTTTTTCCAAGGGGATCTTCGGCTGGGTGGGATTCAACACCTGCTGGCTTCCCTATGAGAACGTGGAACGTGCAGCCGGAAAAAGCAAATGGAGTTTCTGGAAATTGTTCCGGTACGCTCTGGAAGGTATCATCAATTTCTCCCACGCGCCGCTGAGCCTCGCATCATGGTTTGGGTTTCTGATGACGGGTCTCGCTTTCGTTATGCTGATCTTCATCGTTGTCCGGAAATTGCTGTTTGGTGATCCAGTGGCCGGCTGGGCATCCACGATCTGTGTCATCATCTTCATCGGTGGCATTCAGCTGTTCTGCACCGGCGTAATGGGACAGTATATTGCGAAGATATATTCTGAGACCAAAAACCGGCCGATTTATATCGTTAAGGAAACGAACCTGAAAAAGGAAGATAACAGATGAAAAAAGCTGCTGTGTGGATCCTGCTGGCAGGAATTCTTTTCTGCCTGACATCCTGTGGAGAAACGCCGGAACTGGTCGCGGATCCGGCCCAGACCCCTGCAGAACCGGAACCGGTTGTCATATCCGGAACGGAACCGGATCTGTATAAAGATCTTCTGAAAACAGAAGAGGATGCGCTGGCACTTCTGGACGGATCCTGGAGGCTGTGCCCGATGGGCAGAATCCCGGGAGAGCAGGAAAAATCAACGGAACTTGTTATCGACGGAAAAAGCGGAAATGCGGAACTGGTTCGGGATGACGGAGAAACGATCACCATGGAGGTTTCGTTCGGCTCTCTGTACGGAGAAGGTGATCACATGGATGAGATGATATTCACACTGGATGAAATCTCTCCCGTGATCGTAGAAGCGGCATCCGGATATCCTTTGGAAGAGCCGATTTCCTACCAGTTCTTTGTCTGTAATGCGGGAGAATCGGATCTGCTGATGCTCAGGGAAGTGGGAAACGGTATCAGCATTCTGGGAGATGAGGGCTTCGGGTTCAATCTGATGTCTTCCGACCGTGGATGGACATTGATCCGCACGCCCGCAGCAGGCAAAAAAGAGGAAGTGCAGAAGAAAAAGAACGCTATTTTCTATGCTTACCGATGGCTCAGCGGAAAACTGGGTTATTTCCTGCAGGAAATGGATGGAAACGAATTTGAAGAAGACTGGGGATTCCCTGTTTGGGTCGTTTCCGTCAGACCGGCAAGCAACGGACATTCTCTCAGAGGCGTTTGGTACTCATCTGTTCCGGATAACGGTCAGGACGGTGAAGTCCTGATGCCGGGTCTCGTCCGTGTCGAAACAGACGAAGACGGCGCAGTAACGGATCTGGAAGAACTGGAATATGCCGGATACGGGCTCTACCAGATGGGAACACCGGTCATCGATCACAATCCGATCCACATCGGATGGGCGGAAGATCATCTGGACGGTTATGAAGACTGGATCGAGGCAAGTGTTACCGACAATGACGATCATATCGAGGTTCTGATCTGGCCTGATCAGACGCTCTCGGACGTCAAGATCTGTTCACTGTTCATGGATGGTTTTTCCGAAGACAACATCCCGCAATGGATTGCGGATCCTGTCTATACGCTGGATGAACTGGAACCGGACCGTCCCCTTCTGCTGACGCTCCCTTATCTTCAGGATATGCCAACATTCGGAATCGCCTTTACCGATCCTGACGGGCAGGAGCATCTTTATGAAATATGGCAGAGCGGGAAAGACGGTTCCCTGCTGCTGAATGAATGGTGATCAGACAAATAAGAAAAAAGCGGGTTCGGAAGGAACCCGCTTTTGTGTTTTATAAATGGTCAGACCGCAATACCCATTGCTCATTCAAAGTCCGGAGGATGGCTTCATTCGGACTTCCGGTATCAAGATAACGGGAACGTTCAGCACCGAACAACTTCTCAAGAAATCCTCCAACCGCCCGGGAACGGGATTCGCCGGCATAGCAATGAACGAGGATGGTATCTGCGTCCTGATGCGCAAGAGCGAAATCAATGATCCTGTCGGCATGTTCCGCAGAAAAGAACACAGCGCCGTCGACCGGACGGATGATATCGTCGAACAGGAGCGTCAGTGCGCCGGTGCAGGATGCGCTCTCACAGAAGCGGATGCCGAAGCCACCGGTATGGGAATCCTGGATCGAGATGACCGCATAGCGGTCTTTTCGTTCCGCGAATTCTTCCAGACCGAAAGGAGCATAATGATCCATGCAGTATTCAAAAGCGTCAAAGACGGAACAAACCAGAATGTGCGGCATATCAAACCTCCAGAAGCGTGTTTCTTCTGTATTAAATAACATTTTTTCCTTATTTTTCCAAGGGAGGTGCGGAAACTAACAGGAAACCTGCGCGGTAAGGAACCGATGTCCATGGACAAACAGGGGCAAAATTGGTATTGTGTTTTCGTCATTTGTGAGAAATAACCGGAGGTTTTTCATGGAGAAAAAGCGCAGATTTCTCGACTGGTCATTGCTGCCTGTCGTTTTTTCCCTGGCGTGGCCGACGATCCTTGAGGAACTCCTCGGGACGGCGGTCCAGTATTTTGATACAGCGATGGTCGGTGCGCTCGGAACGAGTGCGACCGCAGCGGTCGGATCCACTTCGACCGTGAACTGGCTGGTGCTCAGTTCGCTGTCTGCATTTGGCGTAGGTTTCCTCGCGTATATTTCTCAGGCATGCGGAAGGAAAGACTATCAGACTGCCCGCAAGGCTGTCATGCAGGCTTTCATTATGATCCTGGTGGTGGGAAGTCTGTTCACTGCGCTCCTTCTTTCCGTCAGCAGAAAAGTGCCTGTCTGGATGCATGTCGATCCGGCGATACAGGATCT
>OCTX012282857.1_pt1 | contig 29814 bp, 25 predicted proteins | sample 1539691 | NCBI WGS metagenome assembly OCTX01 (sample SAMN02144231, study PRJEB22623) | gut metagenome | biome: sheep rumen | host: Ovis aries | place: New Zealand
AACCAGACGATATGCTTTTCGGGAACGACGCTGCTGTTCCGTGGCAGCAACGTATTATCAATATCCAGAAGAAGGCTGTCGTATCCTTTTTTCTGCAGCCATTCGGGAGTAATACCGGTAACGGAAGAAAAGCGATAATCCGGATTTAAGATATCCAGAATCATGATTTAGCATCCTGACAAACTACGGAAGCGGCAGGAAAGTTTACAACAAACCGGGTACCTGCTCCTATCTGGGAAAAAACTTCTATGTGGGCGTCATGCATACGGACAATTTCTTTCGCGATGGCAAGTCCCAGCCCCGTTCCCTTGGAAGAACTCTGCGCATGTGACTTATCCACTTTATAAAAACGTTCAAAAATAAAAGGAATGTCTTCTTCCGGAATTCCCGGACCGTTATCCACGACGCTCATTTCCACCGAGCCGTTCGATTGCCGTTTTATTTCGTAACGCACGAAACTTCCTTCCGGAGAATATTTGATCGCATTATCCCCAAGTAAAAGAACCAATTGGACGATCTGATCGCCGTTTCCCAGTATCTCAACCCCGTCTTCCAACTGCAATTTTAATGTAATATGTTTTGGTTCCGCTTTCACTTTCAGCTGTTCCGCCACATTACGGACAATCTCCGAAATTGGTAATGGCTGCAAATCTGCTATGTTCAGTTTATCGGCAGACTGCAGCCGGCTGATATCAAGAAGCCCCCGTACCAGTCGCTCCAGTCGTTTTGTCTCTGTGCCGATCAGATGGCAGTACCTCTTATTGGGATCTGTTTCTTCCAAAGTATCGCTGACAATATCATTATATCCCCGAATGATCGTAATCGGTGTCCGAAGCTCATGCGAAACATTGGCCACAAAATCACGGCGGATTTTTTCCATACGTGCCAGCTTACCCAGATAGTTGCTCAGCTCTGTGCTTAAATGGTTGATAGCGTCTCCCAGTTCTGCTACTTCATCCTCGCCTTCCACTTCTACGCGCCGGGAATAATTTCCTTTTGCAATCGCTATCGTAGCGTCTTTCATAGACACAAGCGGTTTCACGACCTGCCGGGAAAGTCTCCGCACCATAAAAAGGCTGACAAGCAAAGCCAAAATACCGATAATAATGGTAAAGATATAAACACTCCGGAGGAATCCTCCAAAACCGCTGAGAGGTTCCGCCATCAGTATCGCGCCACGTGGATGCCCTTTATCTCCGTAGGGAACGCCAACCAGAATGACCTGCTGTTTAAAATACGGATGGTATATTTGGGAACGGACGCTGCCGCCGCGATAAATATCTTTTAAAATATTATTAACGTTTTTGGATACCTGTCCGCTTTTTATCTCTTCCGCCAATCTTGTTGTGTATTCGTATACGGGAATCCGGTCTGCCGGAATGGAAACGTCCGGTTTATCGGACCCGACCGTTCCGCGGGCAGACGGAATTTTTCCGGCTGCATCTACATCGGCCGCAATATTAGAAGCTGCAAGCAGGTTGTAATCATTGTCAAAGAGCCAGATACGGGCTCCCACCAGCCTGTCGACCGCAATGAGATAACGCATCAGCGTGTACCTGTTGTTATCTTTCGTAACAAAATACTCAACTGTATCCGCCATTTCATGGCCTTTTTGCGTCAGTTCTTCTTCTTTAATTTTAAAGAAATAATCCGCTATTAAATAGGAAGTACCGGCTGTGATTCCAACCACAACAATGACTATGATTGTCATAAAGCTGTACATCAGCCGGGTACTCAGTGATTTATTCACACTTCACCTCTGAAACATCTGCGGTCATCATAAAACTGATCTGTCTTATATAGCGTTGCAACTGTTACAATCTGCTCTTTACTTCGAACTTATAGCCTACGCCCCAGACTGTTTCCACGTCCCAGGGAGAATCTTTCGGAATGGCAAGTTTCTGACGGATTCGTTTGATATGGGTATCTACCGTACGGGTATCGCCAAAATATGTATAGCCCCAAATTGCTTCCAATAACTGATTGCGGGAGTACACCTTCCCGGGTGCGGAAGCGAGGAAATACAGAAGTTCAAACTCTTTTGTAGTAAAATTAACCGTCTTTTCCGCAGTTTTAACTTCCATCCGTTCCCTGTCAATTGTGAGACCGGGAAACGTAAGCTTGCGGTTATCGTTCCATTTCAGAAAACCGCCGGATCGGCGCATGACCGCTTTGACACGGGCTACAACTTCACGGGGATTAAATGGTTTCGTAATGTAATCATCCGCGCCCTTTTCCAATCCGAGTATGCGATCGTCATCTTCATCTTTTGCCGTTAACATGATAATAGGGGTATCATACTTTTCACGAATCTTTTCACAGGCCGTTATACCATCTACCACAGGCATCATGATATCCAAAATAATAATATCCGGCTTTTCTTTTTCCACTTTCGTCAATGCCTGTTGTCCATCTTCCGCTTCAATCACATTAAAATCTTCTTTTTGAAAATAAACACGCAGAATTTCCCTGATATTCATTTCGTCATCTGCAATTAAAATGCTATGCATGATTTCGCCTTCCTTCATCCAAATATTGATACCATAATCGAATGCAACTCTTTACATTGATATTATACAATATAAAATAGAATTTCGCACAGTATTAATTATGCTTATCACAAAAGATTTACAAATATGACGTAAAAGAGACACAGTTCGGAAGGAATCAGAAAAGCAGACAAACCAAACATGATTTGTCTGCTTCAGGTACTACAAAATATAATGAAATTAGCGCAATCAGTTATAAACTCTGCCTGCTCCCAGATATCTTGCGCCCCAATAACCGGTAAACACTTCAGAGACTGTAATGCCCTTACTGGAAGAAGCATGGATAAATTTCCCGTCGCCTACATAGATACCTACATGAGATGCCCCCGGCGCATATGTCTGGAAAAATACAAGGTCACCGGACCGAAGACTGGAAGTGTTGACATGCGTTACTGCATCGTACTGTGTATCGGCCATGCGCGGCAGAGAGATGCCCGCCTGCCTGAATACATAACAAACGAAACCGGAACAGTCAAATCCACCGGGCGACATACCGCCAAACATATAAGGAACGCCCAACATGCTGTAAGCAGTCCGGAGGATAGTTCGGGTCATTGCATGATTTCCGTAGCGATCGGGCGGCATTTCCTTATTCATCAGATTACGATAGGTGCCGTCATTTACAACACCGTCTACTGTAAGACCCTTCGCTGCCTGGAATTCTTTGACCGCCTTTTCCGTCGCGGGACCAAAGACTCCATCCACCGTACCAACGTTATAATGAAGCACTGCCAGTTGTTTCTGGATTTCCACGATTTCTTCTCCGCGATCTCCATAAGCAAAATCGGCAAAAGCAGTGGAAAACGAGAAACAGGAAATAGTAACTGCCGCAAACAGCGTAGTCAGCTTTTTCAAATTCATTACTAACACCCTCTCAGATTAATCGTTTTGCAATTTCTGAGATACATTAAACACTCTGCAAAAGTCCCCCATCAATTACAGTAATTTAAAATGAATCTCTAAAATCTGTACTACTACGATATTTATTATAGCACAAATTTCAAAGGATATTGTGAACTTTCAAGTTCTGTTTTTCCGAAATTCATCACTCTGCATCTTTTTGATGTCATTTTGCGCAAGCGTCAACCAAGCGGTTTTATAACATTTTTAATCGAATTTGTTTGTCTTTTGAAAAAATTGGACGCAATTTAAATTGTGAACTTTTTAATATACTTATAGCTTAAAAACAATATATGCCGGAGTGTTTCCTTACATCACATTTCAAATAAGATTTGCATGAAGGATGTCTCCGGCATATCATTTTATTTTCTGTCCTGAGAATTTTATTCTTTATAAAATTTTATTTGAAATACTTTACGCCGCTTTCAAAGATATGCTGATCTTTTTCACCATAAATATTTTGCATCAGTCCCGGAATGTATCGCTCACTGTGTCCCATCTTACCCAGGATACGCCCATCCGGACTGGTGATACCTTCAATGGCGTACAGAGATCCGTTGGGATTATCCGGACTTGCCATGGTCGGCTTTCCGGAAAGATCAACATACTGGGTTGCTACCTGTCCGTTCCTGAACAATTCATGTATCGTTTCTGTCGGCGCATAGAAGCGGCCTTCCCCATGGGAAACTGCAATCGCATGCACATCACCCGGCTGCACCATGTTAAGCCAAGGTGATTTATTGGAAGTGATTCGTGTATAGACCATCTGAGATATATGACGGCCAATGGTATTAAAAGTCAGCGTCGGAGAGTTTTCTTCCATCGGACGGATTTCCCCGTAAGGAACCAATCCTAATTTTATCAGCGCCTGGAAACCGTTACAAATACCCAGCATCAGGCCGTCCCGATTCTGCAGCAGATCATTGACTGCTTCCGCAATACGCGGATTCCGGAACATGGTGGCAATAAACTTACCGCTCCCGTCAGGTTCGTCACCGGCGCTGAAGCCACCAGGCAACATAATGATCTGGGATTCCCCGATTCCCTTCACCATTGCCTGAATCGTTTCTTCAATGGCCTGCGCTGTCAGATTTCGAATAATAAATATATTGCTTTCCGCTCCTGCTAATTCAAAAGCCCGGGCCGTATCATATTCACAATTCTGCCCCGGGAACACAGGAATGAAAACTTTCGGTCTTGCCAGGGTAACCGGAGCAGTCAACGGCAGTTCCCGTTTATACAGAGGCTGGTCCTGAAGATCTTCCGGCGTTTCTGATACCGGCGCTTTTGCCGGAAAGATCGATTCAAGCGTTTCGGTATAGGATTTCACCAGTTCTTCGTTGGAAAGGACAATATCATTGACTGCAATTTCCGCTTTTCCCGAAACCTTGCCCAATGGCAGATAATCCAGTTCGCCAAACATTTCGTCCAGATCTGCGTCCCCTGCTACTTCCAGGAGAATTCCGCCTGGCTGCAGGGTAAAGAGGCTTTCCGTATGCGGGAAAGGTTTGACAAAAGTAAATCCCAGCGCATTGCCCAGTGTCATTTTAGTAATGCCTGCGGCAATACCACCTTCCTCTACAGCTGCAGCCGCTTTGATCTTGCCTTCTAAAATCAGCTTATGTACAGCGCGCAGATTCCGGCGCAACACCGTAAAATCAAGTACATCCCCTTCCAACAGAGGCGTGCTCAGGAATACGACTTTATCTCCCGCTGCTTTGAACTCACTGGAAACAGCCTTACGTCCGTCAATGACATTTACCGCAAAGGATACCAGCGTGGGAGGTACATGCAGATCCATAAAGCTGCCGGACATGCTGTCCTTGCCGCCAACAGCCGGGACTTCCATGCTGTTCAGTACCGTGTTGGCGCCCAAAAGCGCCGCAAAGGGCAGTCCCCAGTCTGCTTTGGACTTCATGCCCTGGAAATATTCCTGTAAGGTCAGCCGTATAGTATCCGGATCAGCGCCCAATGCAACAGCTTTTACCAATGACTGCGTTACTGCATACATCGCTCCATGGAACGGGCTCCAGCAGGCTACTTCGGGATTGTATCCGTGCGCCATCAGAGAAGCGGAGTCAGTATGCCCGTGAAGTACAGGAATCTGAGCAACCATACCTTCAGCCGGAGTCAGCTGCAGTTTACCTCCAAAAGGCATTTCCACAGTAGCCCTGCCAATCGTGGAGTCAAATCTCTCGCTTAATCCTTTCTCGCTGCAAACATTCAGCCGCGAAAGATTTTTAAGCCATGCATCTTTCAGTCCGCTTGCATTTTTTACAACATCCGGCGTTTTATCAAAGACCGATTCCCCGGTAATATTTTTCACCAAAACTTCCGCATGCTGGGCCACGCCGTTCGTATCCAGGAATTTGCGCGAAATATCCACTATTTTATCTCCGCGCCAGTACATGACCAGACGCGGTTCTTCCGTTACTTCGGCAACAACGGTCGCTTCCAGATTTTCCTCATCGGCGAATTTTGCGAATTTTTTCCAGTCTTCTTTGCGGATAACCACGGCCATGCGTTCCTGCGATTCGGAAATCGCCAGTTCGGTTCCGTCCAGACCGGCATATTTTTTTGTCACCTTATCCAGATTGATCTTCAAGCCTTCTGCCAGCTCACCGATGGCAACAGACACGCCGCCGGCGCCAAAATCGTTGCAGCGTTTGATCAGGACAGTTACTTCCGGATTGCGGAACAGCCGCTGTATCTTCCGTTCCGTCGGAGGATTGCCCTTCTGCACCTCAGCGCCGCAGGTTGCGAGAGAATCAACGGTATGTTCCTTAGATGATCCGGTTGCGCCGCCTATACCATCGCGCCCGGTACGGCCTCCCAGCAATACGACGATGTCGCCTGCTGCCGGACGTTCGCGGATAACCGCGCTCTTGGGAGCAGCACCCATGACCGCGCCGATCTCCATCCGTTTGGCTACAAACCGTTCATGATAGTATTCCTGTACCTGCCCGGTCGCCAGACCGATTTGGTTGCCATAGGAAGAATACCCGGCCGCCGCGCCGATGGTCAGTTTACGTTGGGGCAATTTTCCCGCCAGTGTCTTTTCAATAGGTGTACGCGGATCGCCAGCACCGGTAATACGCATAGCCTGATATACATAAGCGCGTCCGGACAACGGATCGCGAATTGCTCCGCCCAGACAGGTCGCCGCGCCGCCAAAGGGTTCAATCTCCGTAGGATGGTTATGGGTCTCATTCTTGAACATGACAAGCCAGTCTTCTGTTTTCCCGTCAACGTCGACAGGAACTACAATAGAACAGGCATTGATCTCTTCCGAATCATCGTTGTCCGGAAATTTATTTTCTTTTTTCAGTTTTTTGGTAGCGATGCACGCCATATCCATCAGTGTAATGGGACGATCCGTTTTCTTTCCGTACACTTTATCCCGGATAGACAGATATTCTTTAAATGCATCTTCAATCGGCTTTGTATAATATCCAGGTTCAATCTCCACGTTTTCCAGATTGGTCATAAAGGTAGTATGGCGGCAATGGTCAGACCAGTAGGTATCTAATACACGGATTTCTGTTATAGTGGGTACACGTTTTTCTTCTTCCTTAAAATATTTCCGGATCCATAAAAGATCTTCCACACTCATGGCCAGACCCAGATTTTTCTGCATGACAGCAACATCCGTATCCGATAAATCCAGAAACCCTTCCAGCCGTTCCACATCTGCCGGTTCATCCCAGGAATCTTCCAACGTATCCGGTTTTTCCAACGCAGCTTCCCGCGCTTCAATGGGATTCACCAGATATTTTTTTACTTTTTCAAATTCCGCATCGCTCAGAGCGCCCTGCAGCACAAATACTTTAGCGGCTGCCACCAGAGGTTTTTCTTTCTGGGTAATCAGCTGGATGCACTGGGCTGCAAAATCTTCGCGCTGATCATACTGGCCGGGCAGCAGTTCTACGGCAAAGATTTTTTCATCCGGGGCAGGAAGCAGTTCTTCCATAACGGTATCTACCGGAGGTTCTGATAGAACAAGCTGCCGCGCCCGGGCAAATTCTTCTTCCGAAAGGCCCATTACATCATAGCGCGCTAAGATGCGAATTTTTTTTAATCCGTGCATCAGCAGATTATTTTTCAAATCCGCCAGCAGGCCTTTTGCTTCCACTGCAAAAGCTTCTTTCTTCTCCACGTAAATTCGTTTGATGTCACTCATTGCATAGCCTCCGCATACTGAATTTAACTGTTGATCATTTAACCTGTCGATCATTACAGATCCTTTAAAACAAAAAAATATTTATTATTGTACTCAGAAATATTCGTTGATAAAGTTCACGCATTTCGGGAACAGCGCGTCAAAAAAGGCAAGTGTTTCCGGCGCATAGGTATTCATCCGTATCCGGCCCGCTTCCACCAGCTGACTGAACGTATATGCTCCGAAATATAACTGGGTAAACGTGCCCATGGAAAGCGTCGCGTCCGGAATCCCTGACCCTTTTTGAAGATACAGGCTGCCGCTGTCTGCCGTAACGGTTACGACTCCGTTATTTTCTTCTAACAGATTATCCTGCAGCAAAACTGTTGCCTGTCCATCCGGGCAGTTTTCCGGTATTTCATAGCGGCTCAGAGCCTGGAGCGCATCAAAGCAGCGAGCCATCATAAAGGGTTTGATACGTCCCGTCCGGTCAGCATCCGCAAAATCAAGATAGGTCAGGTCGTCCTCCGCGGCTTCCCAATACAGTGTATCAGCCGACGAAAGATGTCCTTTTGCATATTGCAGAAACGCCCACCTGGCATCCGGTGTAAGGGAAACCATTTCCTGGATGCGGAATACTTTATTGCTGTCGATTTCGTAGAACATATAGCCGCGTGGTTCTTCCCCATGGTACGCTACTGCCGCCTGAAGCTTTTCCAGCTGATGCACCTTCAGCAACTTCTGCCAATGAAAATCGTTCCGGATCGGCAGGCCGTTGTATCCGTCAGCCAGCGCCATATAGATATCTTCAAACAGCTCGCTGTCATATTTGCTGTAATGTTCAAGCCGCAAATTACCGGAAGGCACAGGAACAGTAATTTCCGAAAGCGGCATTTCATACACATGTTTCTGGTAACAGAAAGCAAAATCATATTTTTGATAAATTCCGGCATGTACCGGCATAAGCAGGGAGAAACAGCAGTCTTTTTTTTGCAGCATCCGGAAAGCAGACTGCAATAACGGCCCAGTCAGGTTTTTTCCTCTGTCAGCAGGATCAGTGGCCACCCCGACAATATACGGTACCCGTTCTTCCTGCCCCCGCAGCAAAATACTGTATGGATTCAGGTGCATCATATTCTGCAGATGACCATCCTCTTCGGAAAAGCCTCCCAATATCAGATTATGGCGCAAGCAATAATCCCGAAAATAAAACTGAAAGAAAGGATCCTCTTTTTTTTCAAAACAGTAATCCCAAAGCGCCATGACCTCGGGAAGTTCTGCTTCCGTTACTATTCTACATTTCATTTTTTCCTCGGTTTCAGGCGCATGATGACGGACCAGCTTCTCCCGTTTCACATTTTATAACGCCGGATTTTATTTTATTAGCAAATTATATTTTTTTACCATGAATACAGGATGCAGCGCCTCTTTCGCTTTACGCAGACCCTCAGCTCCCATATCCTCTTCCCGGTTCAGGTATTTCATGTCAGGCCATACATATTTCGCGCATTCTGTCTGAATTGCGGAATATAGTCCCCGGATATCGGGATTGGCCTTTTCCACATTTTCATCACAGACCTGGTCGTTGATTGCCTTGCCGAAACTGAACGCCTGAATTTTTCCGTCAATGCGGATGGCGCCGCCCCGAAGCCCCAGGGCTTCAAAATTAACAAAGGCTTCCTGCAGGGCTCGCAATTCCCATGCAATACTGGGATCTGTCTCCATTCGCGCTTTACACCACTCTTCCCCAAAATAGAGGCATTCCGCATAATTTTCCGGATTGATCATTTCAAATACATAATCCGGATTCTCCCGTTTAAACGTATTGTAATGGTTTTTCTGACCGTGATAGCGACGACCTTTCAAATTCGCCAGATCCTCCTGCAGATAAACATAGTCCCAACTGTCTCTGGCTTCCTCATATTCTTCATCACACTTCAGCTTCGCCAGTCGTTCCAGTGAACATTCATAAATGCCGCGGAATTCAAATGGTCCGCCATGGTGTTCTTTTATTTCTTTTACAAGAAGCGGAAGATCCTCATCTTTGCCTCCAAAAGGCTGCAGATAGTACGTTTCATCTCCCAGCTCCACCTTGATCAGCAGAAAGCCGTATTTTTCCGTCCACCATGTACGGTACTGGTCTCTCCAGATATATAAATTGGTAAAAGCACATTCAGAACCAAAATGATCCGGATGATTCAGATAAGTTTCAAATAAAGCCCGATCCTTAACCGCTACTTCGTTGAAGTCTAAAATAAAAATTCTCCTCTCCGTAATCAACACTAATAAAACATTTAGCAAATCTGTCACAGCATTTTCAAGCCGAAGTAATATGAATCGGCTGATTTTTCATTTGTATTTTATTATATCATAAAGACTCTGAATATAAAATAAAAAATAAACCGACTGCATGCAGCAGCCGGTTTAGGATATTGGGTCACTAAAGGGTCTCGAAGGGGCACTGTTAAAAAAACGAAAAATTATGCTTCAGGATTGCGTCCTGCTTTGCGCTTATTAAAGCAGTCAAAGCAATATACGGGACGGTCTTCCGAAGGATGGAACGGAACTTCCGTTTCTTTTCCGCATTCAGCGCAAACAGCTTTGAACATTTCACGGGGCTGTGTCCCGTTGATACGCGCCTTGCGCGCAGCACGACAGTGGGCGCAACGCTTCGGTTCATTCGTAAATCCTTTTTCTGCGTAAAATTCCTGTTCCGATGCGGAAAAAATAAAATCGTTGCCACATTCCACACATTTCAGGGTTTTGTCTTCAAACATAGTGCAGTCACTCCTTTTCTTTGTACCCCATAGGAACAACTTTCCTCTTACTGTACCGTTCTCCTGTTTGACGTACTAAGAAAACAAGCTAAAAAACGAAACAATAAACCAAGCCGGCCTTGAGATATCCTAAGTAGCAGTATATCAAAAAAAGAAAACTTGTCAATGCTAATTTGCTATATAATTGGTTGCAATTTCGGCAAAATTTCCGATTGTAACGTTTTTAGCACTATTTGTTCGCTTTTAAGACATAGAAAACACAGAATTACAAGATGAGTTTATACAAAAAAAAGAAAAATTACCCGTCCGTTCAGAAAATTTTATTTTAAATGCAGCGTCTCATTGGCAAAATCCAATGTGTACGAGCGTCCCCAATAATAAAAACAGGTTACCGATGCATTGCCAACATGCAAATGCCATGCGCGATTCAGATCCAACCCAAGCATGGTGCACATTAAGACCCGGATGATACCGCCGTGGGCTACAAAAACAAGGTTCCCTTCAGGGTATCGGTCCAAAATCTGCTTCACTTCCGGATATGCGCGCTTTTGCACGGCACTCATACTTTCCCCTTGGGGAATCGTTACGCTGGCCGGATTCGCAAAAAAATCTTTCCACTCCTTTGCATACTTTTTCTGAATCACTTCACTGTTCATATTTTCCCAGATACCAAAACTCATTTCCCGGAGCGCGTCCGTCGCAATCGGTTTTAAATTCTTTGCGTTTCCGATTATTTCTGCGGTTTTTCTGGCGCGTTGCAAACTGCTGGTATAAATTGCGTCCAGAGGAATTTCGTGAAAATACTGCGCCAGTTTTTCTGCCTGTCTGATCCCTTTCTCGTTCAGTGCGATATCAGTCTGTCCCTGAAAGCGATAAGTATTATTATAATCCGTTTCCCCATGACGAACTAAATAAAGCTTTGCCATAAACAATCCCTCCCCGTGTTCTCTTTCTGTTCCCTGTTTTTCTTACAGATTAGAGGTAACTCTCTTACTCTATTAAATCTTACGCTGCATTCAGTTGAACAAATGTATTTTTATTTATTCTTACTCTCTTCCTGCACTTTCAGCGAATAATCTTCTTTTTCGTTGTGAACTCCCGCTTCCTCAAACGTTTCCATCTCAGTATAGGCTTTGATGCCCGCATCAAACAACTGCAGACAGGTCAGAGCGCCGATTCCTTCCCCGTTTTTTAAAGAAAGACGGAGCGGCGCCTGCAGCTGCAAGCATTGTAACAGTTCAGCAGCGCCTTCTTCATCGGATTCATCCCCCGCAAAACAATATTGCAGAACATAGGGGTTAAATTTTGCCGCAGCAAAAGCAGCCAGGCAGGTAGCGACACCATCCAGCATCACGGGCTTCCGCATACCGGCCGCCTGTAAAATAGAACCAGTTACGGCGGCAATTACAGGACAATGCAGTTTTTCCAGAAACAGCAGTCCGTCTTCTTCAGCAGCAAATTCCTGCCACCCGCTTATGGTCTCTCTTTCATAAACACCCAGGCAGATAAGCCCCGCCTGTTCTTCACCGATATATTCCCCTGTCAGCATGGCTCCTTCTTCCAGAAGATCATACACCGATTCGCCGGTTAACAGTAATGGAATTACTTTAGCGCGGACCGTTTCCGCAAAAACGGAAAGCGGATGCGCAGACGTCATGGCCCGTTCAATTTTTGCCGCATGTTTTGCATCTCCCCAAATTAACAAAAGCCGATTTTCGGGAATAACCACAAGCTTTTTGTCCGAGGAACCTATGATTCCAGCATAACGGCTGATCATGCTTTCCAGTTGTGCCAGGGAACCGACGGGCTTGATCAAATTGTCGAAGCGCTTTTGTGCTGCGCTGATGATTTCTTTACTTAATGGCTGAATACTGGCAGCCAGTTCTTCAATATGCATAATCAATTCCTTCTTTTTTATCATTTATCTGAGTAACAGGAGGGCAAGAAACAAGACGATCACGTTGCCGCATTCTGTCAGAAAACCGAACGTGTCGCCGGTAAGACCGCCTAATCCCCACTTCAGCCAGAACGCAATAGCAATACAGGGAATAACGCTTAAAATCGCCAGCTTGCAAAATGCCGGTCCCAGAGCGAAAAGTAACAGAGCGCAAAACGCAACTGCCAGCAACAGGTAAACAGGTTTTCCGCCTGTTTTGAACATTTCTCCCAGACCGCCGGGCCGTGCGTTCGGAAATTTCAGGATGTAGATGACCATCATTGTTCTGGTCGCTACATACATAGTTACCAGCAATGGTCCCAGCATGGCCGGCGACATGGTTCCCAACAGCGTAACTTTGGCCAGTATCAGGATGACAGCGCCAATTACGGCATTGGCCCCTACATGGCTGTCCTGCATGATCTCCAGCTTCCGTTTCCGGGTCCTGCCGCTGAAAACACCGTCAGCCGTATCCATAAACCCGTCATACATCAGCGTACCGATAAAAATCAGTTCGGCCAATACCAGAAACACGCCCAGCAAATTTCCGGAAAGCCCAAGCATAATTCCACCTTTGGCAGCGCCCCACATCAACAGCCCCATAATACCACCTACAAGCGGGAAATACGGGACAGACCGGGCGAAATCATCCGGGAACCAAAGGTCCCGTTTTGTCATCCGTATACGTGTCAGAAATTCCAGACAGGTAAAAAAGTCTCGTAAATAACGGAAAGGTCCTGTCGAATGTTCCGGCAGCCGGATGTTCATCCGGTTCCAAAAACCGGTTTCTTCTTCGACCTCCGTCCCTCTGGTTTTCTCATTTTCCTCAGCCATCTTATTCTCCCGTCAATTTTCGATACGTATCCAAAGCGGAACGTAAGATACTGATTGCCAGTGAAGCGCCGGTTCCTTCTCCCAACCGCATTCCGGCATGCACGATCGGTTTTAATCCCAGTACTTCAAGCATTTTCTTCGCGCTTACATCGGAAGACAGATGGGAACACAGCATATATTTAGCGCAATTCGGAGAAATTCCATAGGCAATCAGAGCCGCAGCGGTTGCATTGACACCATCCACCATGGTCGGTACATGACGCGCCGCGCCGGCCAATATCATACCGGCCAGTCCGGCGTGATCATAACCTCCTACCTTGCATAATACATCCATGCCGTCGCCGGGTTTCGGTTTGTTAACTTCCAGTCCCCTGCGCACTACTTCCGTTTTGATCTTCATCCGTTCGTCATTGATCCCGCTGCCACGACCGGTGGTCAGCTCCGCAGGCAAATCAAGAAAACCGGCTGCAATGGCAGCAGTCGATGTGGTATTGGCAATTCCCATCTCTCCGGTCTCAAGCAGATTGCATCCGTGATCAATGGCTTCATCGGCGATCCGCATGCCGGTTTCCAATGCTGCAATCGCCTGCTCTTTTGTCATGGCAGGTCCCTGTGTGAAATCTTCAGTACCCCAGGCAATTTTACATTGCCGAACATGAGGAAAAGCCTGCAGGTCAAAATTGGTACCCACATCTACCACAATGATATCAGCCCCTGCGTGACGGGCCATTACATTCGCCCCCGCCGTGCCTCTTCCATATCCGTTGATCATCTGCAACGTTACTTCCTGCGGGAATGCACTGACACCATACTTGCAGATCCCATGATCGCCGCACATCAAAAGCATGACCGGCTTTACGCCGCGAATACCTCTTCCATCAGTCATCATGAGATAATCCGCCGTTAAGTCGGCAAGGATTCCCATATCCTCATCAGGCAACAGTACAGACTGCCAGTTTTTCAACACTTCTTCACGAATCTGCTGATTCGGCTGTTCAATATATAAATCTTCCAGCATAAAAACTTCCGTCCTTTTATTCAAATTTAAATGCAAGCCGTTTAATATCTACAGCCTGCCCGGCCACAACATAAAAAACCTGATCGGCCGCTTCCCCGATCTGCTGGTTTACCCACCCGGAAATATCCCGGTATTCACGGGCCATGACATTATCCGGAACAATACCGGCTCCTACTTCGTTGGAAACAAACACTACAGTCCGGTTGCATGTTTTTGCTGCTTCCAGCAAAGCAGTAATTCTTTCTCTTACATACGCGCCCTTTTCCGCCGTGGTTCCTTCCGGCGCATTTTTCCCATACAGCATGTTGCTCAGATAAATCGTTATGTCATCAAATAATATCGAATCCGTCCGCTTCCCAGCTTCGGGAAATACGGACTCCGCCTCATACGGCGCTTCAAATGTAATCCAGCGCTTCTGCCGCCGGGCCTGGTGCAGTTTAACCCGCTCCGCCATTTCTTCATCTAAAATTTCTGCTGTTGCAATATAGCCGCAAATTGCTCCCGCATGAAGCACATACTTTTCAGCAAACTCACTTTTTCCGCTGCGCGCCCCACCTAACACCAGTACTATTTTCCCTCTATTATTCACTCTATCCAGTCCTCCGATAACCTGCCTTTACCACTTCATCCGTATAAATATCCGATCCTCTATTATCCATTGAATCCGGCAAATTTTCTTAATTTTAATTATTTAATTATATCATAGAAAAAGCCCACTGGCTATTAGCCAATGGGCAAGGCTGTAAAATTAATATGAATTTAATTGGCTTCTTCCGTTCCAACTTCAGATTCCACACGGGCCAGGATGAAGCAAAGATCAGACAGACGGTTTACGCAGATCAGCAGCTGCGGATTAACCGGCTCCGTCTCGTTCAGGCGCAACAGCTGACGTTCCGCACGGCGTGTAGTCGTGCGGGCGATATCCAGCGCAGCGGCGCCCGGCGTATCGCCTGGAATAATAAAATGATTCAACGGCTGCAACATGGAATCGAACTTGTCAATCGTACTTTCAAATAGTTTGACATGTTCTTCAGTAATATACGGCTGCGGCAGATTTAAACTGGCTACGTCGGCCATCATGGACATCAGCAGCTTCTGTACATTAAAGATTGCTTCTTTTACATCGTCCCGTTTTACCAGGGAACGGGCCAACCCCAGCGCGGACGTGATCTCATCCAGATTGCCGTACGACTCTACGCGAACGGAACATTTGGAAACACGTTCGCCGGTATACAGGCCTGTCGTTCCTTTATCACCGGTACGGGTATACACTGCAGCTTTTTTAGACATACTTCACAACCTCCTTAAATAATGCTTGTACCATTACGGTACTTGGACATGACTTCTGCCATTCCTCAACGGGCACAACAAAATATCACATCCCCGCAGGCAGAGGAAACACCGACAAAAATGTAAAAACTCTTTTATACTGCGTTTCCCAATGTGAGAGTACGGGGTAAAAAAGCCCAGACAGATCCTGCCTGAGCTTCTTGATAAATTAATAAATTTCTTCCGGTGCGAAGAAGTTTTTGATTTCGCGTTCAGCTGCTTCCGGACTGTCGCTTCCGTGAATCACGTTTTCGCCTTTATCCAGCGCAAAATCACCGCGGATAGAGCCCGGAGTGGATTCGATCGGATCGGTTACGCCCATCATGGTACGGATTGCTTTAATGGCATTGGGGCCTTCCACTACCATGGCAACCAGCGGACCTCCGGTGATGAAAGCTTCCAGTTCCGGGAAGAACGGTTTGTCAACATGTTCTGCATAATGATATTTTGCCTGGTCTTTCGTCATAACCAGCATTTTCAGTGCGCAGATCTTTAACCCGCGGCGTTCAAAACGGCCGATGATCTCACCGATTAAATGTTTGCGAACTCCGTCGGGTTTTACTAATACTAATGATTTCTGATCCATGTTTTTTTCTCTCCTTTAATTAATTTAAAAAATAATAAAATCATATTAATCCAGGTTTAAGAAAATGGGTATCGTTTCGTTTTCAAAACCCGGTATCAATCTTGTTCGTAACAACAATACTTCTGCAATAAGCAGTTTACAGATGGTCGGGAATCGCTGCAGCATTAAGCGGCGAACGATTCTGCATTATTCTTTAATCCGGCCTTTTCTTTTCATTTCGTCAGCCTGCTGGCGCAGCAACCGAACCCGCTCTTCTGTAGAAGGATGGGTGCTGAACAGTTTCTGCATATCTTTCGCGCTGAAGGGGCACATAATAAACATATGAGCCGTCGCTTCTGATGCATTCCGCATAGTCCGGCGCGTGGAATACTGGGAAATTTTTTCCAGCGCATCTGCCAGATAATTGGGATCACCACATAATTCCCCACCGCCTTCATCCGCTTTATATTCCCGGCTGCGGGAAACGGCCATCTGAATCAGGGCTGCTGCAATAGGCGCCAGAACCAGTAATAAAATCGCCGCAATAGGATTGTTGTTGTCTCTGTCACGACTGCCACCGAACCAAAGGGCAAAACGGGAAATCGTGGTGATGACGCCGGCCAGGCTGGCTGCCACCGTACTGATCAGGATATCTCGGTTCTTTACATGCGTCATCTCATGTCCCAGCACGCCTTCAATCTCCTTCGGGGAAAGATAATTCATCAGGGCCGTCGTTACCGCAACAGCAGCGTGCTGCGGATTCCGTCCTGTGGCAAAAGCATTGGGTACCTGGTCGTCAATGATAAATACCTTGGGCATCGGAAGATTTGCGCGATCTGCCAGACGTTTTACAATACCGTATAACGCCGGCGCAGAAGATTCATCCACCTGATGCGCCTTGTATTGCGCAAGAACCATTTTATCACTGTTCCAATACGCAAAAAAATTCATACCCAGGGAAAATATCAGCATGACCATCATGCCTTCGCGCCCGCCGGCAAAATCGCCGACCATGACCAGCAGCAAAGTCAGTAATGTCATCAAAAAAGCAGTTCTCATAATGCAGTACACACTCCTTGCAAACTACAGCTATTTTTGTAAAACATATCTAATAAATTATAACAGAATTCCATCTATTTTTCAATTTCACCCTTGATTGCCCGCAACATATCCTCACTGTTCTCGCGAACCTTGCGAACCAGGATCGGGTTAAGCAGACCTGCAATCATGGGAATCCCAAATTCAAAATCAACAGCAAGCGACACATTCACACCGCTTTCCGTGTCCACCAGCTCCCAGGCGCCTTCCATCTTTTTCAGGTCGCCGGCAGTCTGTTTATAAGTAATCGTAAATGTTTCCGGATCAAAATCATCCCGTTCCGTCCAAACGATCTTCCGGCCGTCCACATTGGATACCCAGTGGGAAATATCATAATTTTCCCCTTTCTCCAATATTTCCACGCTGACAAGATTTTTCATGAATTTAGGATATGAAGCCATATCCTGAATGACATCATATATTTTCTGTTTGTCACCTTGAATCACAATTTCCGATTTAACAAAAGGCATACATCTTTCCTCTTTTCAAAATTATACATCGCAGATTATAAATCATCAATTGCCTCTGCCACCTGACTGACGCTGCTGCGCAATGCGTCCAGCACATGATCCACAACTGACTCCGGCATATTCAGAGGCGGTTCGATGCGGATCACTTTCGGGTTATTCAGCGTATACGCTACAATGATGTGCCGGTCGATCATCAGCGCCATCAGCATACCGCCGGCCCCTTCTTTGACCAGGTCCATGCCGATCATCATGCCCCGACCCCGCACTTCTTTAATGACCTGCGGGAATTCCGCCGCAATGGATTCAATGCCTCTCTTAAAATAGGCTCCGGTCTCCGCGCTTCGCCGCAGCAGGTTTTCTTCTTCTATAACCTGCAACGTAGCGAGGCCGGCAGCGCAGGCCATCTGCCCTCCGCCAAAGGTAGATGTATGAAGGAACGGCGCCTCGATGAGACCTTGCCATGCCTCTTCCGTACCGATCACAGAACCAACCGGCATGATGCCGCCGCCAAGTGCTTTGGCAACTGCCATCAGGTCCGGTCTGGCACCGTCATGATCCACTCCAAACCATTTTCCGGTCCGGCCGATACCGGTCTGTACTTCATCAGCAATCAGTAATGCCCCGTGTTTATGGGCAATTTCTTCCGCCCGTTTCATGTAGCCGTCGGCAGGAACATTGATTCCGCCTTCGCCCTGCACCGGTTCCAGAATCACCGCAGCTGTTTCATCATCAACTGCCTGCTCCAGCGCGCTGATATCGTTAAAAGGAATATGGGTAAATCCTTCCAGCAACGGCCGGAACGGATCGCGATACAGATCCCGGCCGGTAGCCGTCAAGGAACCAAATGTTTTTCCGTGAAACGCATTTTGCGCAGCCACGAATTTTTTTCTCCCTGTAGCAAGACGCGCTACTTTCAGGCATCCTTCCACTGCTTCCGTCCCGCTGTTGCAGAAAAAATTATACTGCAACGCGCCCGGGGTAATTTCTGCCAGTTTTTCTGCCAAAAGCGCAGCCGGTTCATTAAAGAGTACTTTGCCGCACATAGGCATAGCGTGAAGTTCCCGTTCCACTGCTTCCACTATTTTCGGATGCCGGTGTCCCACAGCGAACATTCCGAAGCCGCCCAGGCAATCAATAAATTCTGTCCCTTCCGTATCTGTAATAATCCATCCTTCCGCACGGGATTCAATGCTGGAAAGACCCATAAACCGGAACAGCCGCGTCGAAGACGGATTAATATATTTTTCATATTTCTGCATTACTTCTTCCGGATTCATCATATTCCCTCCGATACCCAGTCCGGATTCCCGAACATTCTGCTACGTTTGACAGAACACCGTTTCATAAGGAAAAATCAACCACATTCTTATCAGCGGGATGCTTCGTTCTGTTCCTTTTCCGTCTGCTCATCTTTTGAATCGGCGGATGAAGGAATATCAGGGATATCCCTGTCGCGGTTCGTCATATTGCCGTGATGGAAAAAGTAAATCGTATCTGTGGTAAAAATCCGTTCGCTGTCCTTGCCGGATTTAACGGCAATGCCCAGCTCCAGACGCCAGGACGGCATACCGTGCCATTTACTCTTTTCGTCATTAATGATTTTTACGTCCGTATCACGCAGACGCTCCTGTACCCAGAGAGAAGCGCCTTGCAGTTCTGTCGTTACAGGCACGCCTACGGCTACTTCACGGTCCGTCCATACCAAATCTGCTTTGGACGTTTCTAACATATCTTTATGCTTTCTCCGTTCCGTATCCCGCAGCTGCCAGTTTTCTCTTTTCCGCATTAAAATTAAATCTATCGTGTGATGCGCCGTTTTAGACTCTTCACTAAGATCGAAAGATTCAACAGTCGTATCTGACAGGTCTTTTGGTTTTTCCTTTGTGAGGGAACCGTAAAAAAGACCGGCCGCGCCTGCCAGTATCAGCAGCATAAAAACCAGTAAAAAGAAATATCCCAGACCGCCATGACTTTCTTCATGGGAATTCCGGTTATCGTGCATACGCGCCCCTCTTTTCCGTGTATGGGAAAGCCGGTTTACAACGATCCAGCCTTCGCATAAAAATTATTCTAAAACTTTCTTATAAGCACTGTTTAAATCAGACTATTTTCGCGGATGCGCCTTCTCATAAACCAATCGCAGCCGCTTGTTTGTCAGATGCGTATAGATCTGCGTTGTGGAAATATCTGCATGTCCCAGCATCTCCTGCACGCTGCGCAGATCTGCCCCGTTATCCAGCAGATGGGTAGCAAAAGAATGGCGCAGTACATGGGGGGAAATGGCTTTAGAAATACCCGCCTGTCTTCCGTATTGCTTTATAATCTCCCATACGCGTTGCCGTGTCAGGCCCTGACCGCCCAGTCCCAGAAAAAGAGTCTCCGGATCCGTTTCCTCTTCCGTAAGGAAAGTTCCTCTTGCCGTTTGCAGATATTTTTCCAGAAATTCCACAGCTACGCTTCCCAGCGGAACGATCCGTTCCTTTGAACCTTTTCCGAAAGCAATGACATAACGCATGGCAAGATTCACGCTGCCTGTCTTTACCGTAACCAGTTCTGAAACGCGCATACCGGTTGCGTACAACATTTCCAGCATCGTCCGGTCACGCAGACCTTCCGCCGTTGTGACGTCCGGCGCTTCCAGCAGCGCTTTCACTTCCGATTCGGAAAGGACTTTGGGCAGATGGATCCCCTTCGTTCCCGCTTCCACTGCTTCCGCCGGATCGGCCTGCAGATAATTTTCCGTAATCATGAAGCGGTAAAATGCTTTAATCGCCGCCAGCTTTCGGGCAATGGTAGCTGCGGCCCTTCCCTGCAGTTTCAGTTTTGTAATATACCCGATGATCTGCGGACGCTGCACGCCTGCCAGCTGCTCTTCCTTAATAGAAAGCGCCTTGCAAAAAATACGTAAGTCGCGTTGGTAGGAAAGACGGGTATTGTCTGAAAGTCCAAGTTCTACCTGCAGATATTCCATAAATAACGCAAGATAATCCATGTCCTTCCCCTTTCCCCCGGTTTTACCGCGCTCTTACCATGACAGCGCGGCTGGTTTTGTACAATGCAGCGCCGTTCTGCAGCATCATTCTTTCTTCTCTGCCTTTTCCGGCTGCATAATGGTAATGTTAGCCACCGGGGAGATCGTAGACACTGCATGCTTGTAAACCAGCTGCTGCTTTCCTTCGTTTTCAATAATTACGGTAAAATTATCAAACCCGCGAACAAGACCGCGCAGCTGGAATCCGTTTACCAGGTAGATCACTACCGGGAGATTTTCCTTGCGTACGTGGTTCAGGAAGCTGTCCTGTAAATTCATCATAGTTTTATTGCTTGTCGTATTGGTCATTTTTATTCTCCTTGTTTTCATTCAAATTGTATTTTATTCCTTGATGCCTTTTTTAATAATAATAAACGTCGATTTTCTATCCACTGTTTATCCACGGATAGTATATTAAATTTTACAACCTTTTGCACTTTTTCTCAAGAGTATCTGCCATATCTGTTACAATTTTTTCATAGTTTAATGTCCGATCCACCGGGAACCACTGTACATACGGCATCTTTTTATACCAGGTGAGCTGCCGTTTCGCAAAATGGCGGGTTCCTTTTTTAATATTCTCTACCGCTGTTGCATAATCACATCGCCCCATCAGGTACTCGGCCATCTGTCGGTATCCCAGGCTTTTCATGGAAAGACAGTCCGCAGAAATGCCGGCCTGCAACAGGCCTCGCACTTCTTCTTCCAGTCCGTCCTGCAACATCTTGTCCACACGCCGGTTGATCCGTTCATACAGAAAATCACGGTCCATGGTAAGCCCGAAGACCGCAGCGTCATATTTCAATACATCCTGTCTTTGCTGTGAAACCGTATCGCCGGACAGCGCCGTCTCCAATGCGCGCACTACACGGCGGATATCATTCGGATGCAGCCGTGCCGCCGCAGACGGATCTTCCTTTTGTAACCAGTTAAACAACGCATCCTGCCCCTTTTCCTTCGCAAACAGTTCCAATTGACGCCTTAGTTCCGGGTTTTCTTCCACACGGCTGAACTGATAATCTTCTAACAGCGCCTTGATATACAGTCCGGTACCCCCGGCCAGCACGGGCAGATTCCCCCGTTCCGTAATCTGCCGGATCAGCGTCGAAGCCTGCTTCTGGAAATCAGCTACGCTGTAGGACGCATCCGGAGGCAGAATATTCACCAGATGGTGGGGTACTGTTTCCAGTTCCTCTTCCGAAGGTTTGGCCGTTCCGATATTCATCTGTCGATAGACCAGCATACTGTCTCCGGAAATGATTTCCCCCCTGAACCTTTGCGCCAGTTTGATCGCGCAATAACTTTTCCCGGTAGCTGTCGGTCCCAAAATCACTACCACTTTATCCTTTTGCAAAATCATGAACCTCTTTACTGCTGATTGCCTTATCGGGAATCGCTGTTTCCGCAACGCATCCCTATCAATGCAGGACGTTTAAAAGCTATCAGCTATTCTCTTCCATTATCGGAATATGTTACCGCTTCCGTATGCCGAAGCGTACAGCGCTGTATTTAGAACCCACAAACTCCGTACAGCCGTATTCCTCTAAAATTTCCACACTGCGTTCCTTGATGACAACGCGCGGCGCAACAGTTAACGCCAGTTCCACCGATTCAGGCGCCAACGGCTCACTGTACGCCAGCGGACGCAACGGCGTCATTTCTGAAGATTTTTTTACCGGACGGCGGAACATGGGATCGAAATACACGACATCATAACTGTCCCGGGGCAGTGTATGCAGATATGCATCAGCTTCCGCATGGAGGATTTCAATCCGATGCAGATCTTCTGCCAGGGCCGGAATCGAGCCTCTATACACTTTCACACCGCGGCTGGTCATAAACCACAATGGCAGCGAAGCTTCCAGTCCGGTCACCTGTCCGGTCTTTCCAACGGCATAGGAAGCCAGCAGCGCGTCAGCCGCCAGTCCCACCGTGCAGTCCAGTACCCGCTGCCCGTTTTTCACGTCCAGCGCAGTAAGGAAATTATCCGTTTCATGCCGCTGTACCACACGCTGCCAACGCACTTTCCCCAGACCCGGATGATAAAACAGCATTCCTTCCCGTGTATAAATCTGCGGTCCCTTTTTGCTTGCAATCAACAGGGCATCCAACCGGAAATCCTGCAGCATGGCATCCAGCGAACCGTTTTCATATCGCGGCTGATACGCGACCTGCAGCTGTCGCGCCCAGTCTTTTGCCTGTTTTTCCAGAAACCGGGTTTCATTTTTATTACAGGTCACCGCAAACCGTATATCCATCATACCTGTTTTCCTATTCTGTTTATAAGTCGGCCGAATGCGATTGATTGTCAGCCGCCCTTATCCTATGTCTTTTAAAATTTCTTTCTGCCTTTATGCTCTTACCTTATGTATCATATGGCATTGCATTCTTTCCAGGAAGGTCGAAGCCGGTCCGCTTGAACATTTTATACAGTTCGTCGCTGGTCACTGCAATCATACAGGGCCTGCCATGGGGACAGGTAAAAGGATGCGTCGTGTTGCAAAGATCGATGATCAGCTGGCGCATCTGCCGCATGTTCAGCACTTCGCCGGCCTTGATAGCCGCACGGCATGCCGTCATATGCAGCACATCCTGCCGCAGTTCGCTTGCCTGCGGGGTGCGGTGTTCCCGCAGATATTGCGCAATCTCTTTGATAAATTCTTCCGCATCTTCGTTCCGGATATCGCTGGGCAGGCTGGCCACACGCACCGAAGTCTCCCCTGCAGTGGTCACATCTACCCCTAATTTATAAAATACATCGTGGTACTGTTCCAACAGCTCCACTTCTTCCGCCTGCAGCGTAATGTACAGAGGAATCAACATTTGCTGAGCCGGAATATCGTTGTGCGAAAGCACCAGTTTGTCGTACAGGATGCGCTCATGGGCCGCATGCTGGTCGATCAGGTACAGTGTATCTTCCGATTGCGCAATGATAAACGTTTTGTCCACCTGCCCCACAGGCCATATGGTCTCTAACGTATCCTGCCCGGCAGCCTGCAGGGAAATAGCAGGTTCTGTTTTAATCGACGCCTGCTCCTCCAGCAGCTGTCGTGTCTCGCCCAGACTGTAAACCGGTTCTTTTGGCGCCTCTTCTCCATACACCTTGTCCGGCCGTTTCCAGACCGGCTGCTGCGTACGGGCGCTTCCTTCCCCGAAATCCCGGTTCAGATGACCCTGTCTGCCTTTTTCCGTTACGTCGCCGAACATACTCTGCTGGCTGCTCATCGGTTGCGTATACTGCAATGCGCCGAAAGATTTACCGGCAGACAGCGGCTGAGATACTGTATCTCCCGCGGCATTCCGCCGCAGCGCATCCGTTTCCTGTCCGGCCCGTTCCATCACCGAAGCCAGCGCCTGCCGGTTTCGTTCTTGCAGGCCACTTTCTTTTTCCGCATGCATGGGCTGCGTCAATGCTTCGGTCAGCGCACGGTACACCGCTTTATACACCAGGCTCTCGTCGCTGAATTTCACTTCGCTTTTCTGGGGATGCACGTTCACATCAATGGTCGCCGGATCAACATGAATGTCCAATACTGCAAACGCAAATCCCCGCTTGGGAATCTGTGACTGATACGCATGCTCAATGGCCTTGCCGATCATCAGATTGTTTACGCTGCGCCCGTTGACCAGAATCGTCTGCCAGCTCCGTGTTCCCTTTAACAGCGTGGGTTTACCGATAAATCCTTTTACGGAAACATCTGCAAATACACCGGCCAGCTGTACCGGCAGCAGATCGTCCGACACCTTTTTCCCGTACAGCGCGGCGATTGTATCTTTCAAATTGCCCAGTCCCGGCGTAACCAGCACTTCTTTATCGTTACTGGTAAGACGGAACCGCACGTCCGGACGGGCCAGCGCGATCCGCGTCAGCATTTCAGTAATGTATCGCCCTTCCGTCGAAACCGTTTTTAAAAATTTACGGCGGGCCGGCACATTATAAAACAGATCCCGCACAATAATCGTCGTACCGGCCGGTCCCCCCGTCCGGATACATTCTTCTTCCTCACCGCCGTTCACGGTAATGGACGTGGCAAGATCAGCCGACGCAGGCCTCGTCAGCAGTTGAAAACGGGAAACCGAAGCAATGCTTGGCAATGCTTCGCCCCGGAAACCCAGCGTGCGCAGACTGCGCAAATCATCCACCGCGCGAATCTTACTGGTGGCATGACGTTTCAGCGCCATCCGCGCATTTTCTTCCGTCATGCCGCAGCCGTTATCCGCCACCCGGATATATTCCGTACCGCCTTCAAAAATAGTGACTTCTATACTGTCCGCACCGGCATCCAATGCATTTTCCACCAGTTCCTTAACCACCGACGCCGGTTTTTCCACTACCTCGCCCGCCGCGATCTGATTCGATGTATTGGTATCCAGTAAACGGACTTCCGCTTCCTGTATCATACGCACCACTTTCTTTCCTTACTTCCGGTCAGCGTCATATAACGCTGCTTTCATATACAACTTTTTTATCTGTGACGTTCGCAGCAGCACTTGCTTTTCGCAGCTGCAAATTATCCAATGCCGCTTTCTTTTTTTGCTTCCTGCTGCAATTTATACAGTGCGTTCATGGCTTCAATGGGCGTCATGCTCATTACGTCCAGTTGCAGCAATTCCGTCTGCAACGCGCTCATAAACAGGGAGCCCATGCCCATGTCCGCCGGTTCTTCTTTCGGCGTCGCCTTAACTGTCTGCGCGTCCCCGCAGACAAAGCCTTTATTCTTATCGTACTCCTTTAAAATTTCATCTGCCCGTTCAATCACCTTTTTGGGAAGCCCGGCCAGACGCGCCACATGCACGCCGTAACTGCGATCTGTACCGCCCCGTACGATGCGCCGCAAAAAGACGATATCGTTCCCCCGCTCTTTAATGGCAACGGAATAATTCTTAATGCCTTCCAGTACCTGTTCCATGGTGATCAGTTCGTGGTAATGGGTAGCAAATAAAGTCTTCGCTTTAATCTTCGTCTGAATATATTCCATGACCGCACGGGCAATGGACATGCCGTCATAGGTGCTTGTCCCCCGGCCCACTTCATCAAGGATGATCAGCGAATGTTTAGTGGCATATTTCAAAATTTGGGCCACTTCATTCATTTCCACCATAAAGGTGCTCTGACCTGTTGCCAGATCGTCGCTGGCGCCAACCCGGGTAAAGATACGGTCCACCGGACAGATGTCTGCGCTCTGTGCAGGGATAAAACTGCCCATCTGCGTCATCAGCACCAACAGCGCCACCTGCCGCATGTACGTGGATTTGCCTGCCATGTTGGGCCCGGTGATGATCACCATTCGCTCATCCCCATCGTTCAACGCTACATTATTCGGCACAAAAATTTCCCTGTCCAGCAGCCGCTCCACCACCGGATGCCGTCCGTCCAGGATCCGGATATCTCCTTTATTATTCAGCTCCGGCCGATGATAATCATACTTAAACGCCGCCAGCGCCAGCGAAGCCAGTACGTCCAACTGCGCCAGAGCCCGGGCCGTGTCCTGGATCTCCGGAATCTCTTTACGAATCTCGTCCCGGATTTTATTAAACAGATAATACTCCAACGATTCGATTTTTTCTTTCGCGCTTAAAATTTTATTTTCAAAATCCTTCAGTTCCGGCACAATATAACGTTCGGCGTTTACCAGCGTCTGCTTACGCACAAATTCCGGCGGCACGGAAGATGACTGTCCTTTGCTCACCTCAATGTAATATCCGAATACTTTGTTGAATCCCACCTTCAGGGTTTTAATCCCGGTAGATTCTTTAATTTTCTGCTCAAAATTTGCCATCCACTGAGAATTATTGCGGGCAATATCATGGAGTTCGTCCAGTTCCAGATCGTACCCGTCCCGGATCATGCCGCCTTCCCGGATGGTAAACGGCGGCTCGTCTACAATAGCAGCCGCCAGTGTGTCATGGATCTCCCGGTGCATGTGGACAGATGCGGAAAGTTTCTGGAGCAATCCGCTTTGCGCCGTCTGCAGTTTTTCTTTCAGCGACGGCAACGCCGCCAGCGAAGTACGCAGACTCGTCATATCCCGCGCGTTAGCGCTGCCTACTTCCAGCCGCGACAAAATCCGTTCCAGATCGTATACGTCACGCAAACTTTCCTGCAGCCCGTCGCGCAGCGCCGGATGCAGTACCAGTTCTTCCACCGCGTCCTGCCGTTCACGGATCTGCAAAATGTCCAGCAGGGGGCACTCGATCCAGTTCCGCAGACAGCGTGAACCCATGGATGTGCCCGTAAAATCCAGTACATCCAGCAGCGTTCCGCGTTTTCCGCCGTCCCGCATGTTCCGGATCAGTTCCAGATTCCGGATCGCCGTAGCATCCAGATTCATAAACTGTTCCGTGGTGATACGTTCCAGCCGGTTGATCTGCGACAGGTCCGCCTTCACCGTTTCATGCAGATAAGCCAGCAGTTTTTGCACAGAAGATGCAACCAACGGATCCAACGTAATGTTTCCGAAATGCCGTTGCACAAAATTTTCCGTTACATCTGCCGGTTCGTAAAACGAATACAGACAGTCCGGCAGTTTGCTTTTGATCCAGTGTTCCAGGTCGTCCCACTGTTCAATTCCGCTTTGCAGTACGATCTCCGAAGGCTGCAGGCGAAACATCTGTTCTTCCACAGACAGCAGACGCTCGCTGCCATTGGCAGTGTACCAACGGCATTCCCCGGTAGAAACATCCGCCAGCGCCATACAAAGCACGCCGTCGTCTTCCTGCAGATACACCAGATAACGGTTGCCGCTTTCTTCCAGCAGCGTTTCACTCAGAGATGTGCCGGGCGTCACGATCTTGATGACCTCTCGCTTCACCAGTCCCTTAGCCAGCTTCGGATCTTCCACCTGTTCGCAGATGGCAACCCGGTAACCTTTTTTAATCAGCTTCGCAATATACGGCTCCACGGAATGATACGGCACCCCGCACATTGGTACCCGTTCCTCCAGTCCGCCGTCCCGTCCGGTCAGCGTGAGCCCCAGCTCCTGCGACGCAGTTTTCGCGTCGTCAAAAAACATTTCATAAAAATCACCGATGCGATAAAACAGCAATTCATCCTGATGCTGCTGCTTGAATTCCAGATACTGCTGCATCATCGGCGTCAATGCATTCGCCATAGTTCCTCCGTATCGTCCCCGAAAGCACGTTATAAACCGGATGAAATCCAATCTTCTTCCGTCATTCCATTCTCAATCAATTCTGCTGCCCTTTACCAGCCAGGTCTGGGCGCTTTCCACCTTTACATGTACCAGCTGGCCGGGGCGCACCGGAAGGTCGCACCCTTTCGTCTGAGCGGCTGCAGTTTCGCGTGCAGCTTCATCCGTTTGCTTTTTGCCATCCGCCCCGGTTTCCGCAGATTGATGCCACAGCACCAGTTTGTTTCCGCGGGTGCGTCCGTTCCAGATGCCTGGATCTTTCTCTGTAGGCCCTTCCGCCATTACTTCCACCGTTTTACCTACCAGCTGCCGGTTGATGCGCAGCGACTGAGCGTTCTGCACTTCCATCAGTTTTTCCAGCCGGACGTGCTTCACGTCATCCGGAATCTGATCCTGCATACGTGCTGCCGGCGTGCCGCTTCGTTTGGAATAGATAAACGTAAAAGCGGAATCAAACCCGATCTCTTCCACCAGACTGCAGGTCTCTGCAAAATCTTCGTCCGTTTCCCCCGGAAACCCTACGATGATATCTGTGGTAATGGAAGCCTGCGGGATGTAACGCCGGATCGTCTGCACCAGTTCCAGATACCGCTCCCGCGTATAGCCGCGGTTCATGGCCTTTAAGATCCGGCTGCTTCCGCTTTGCAGCGCCACGTGGAAATGTTCGCACAGGTGGACGCCTTCCGCAACTGTCCGGATCACTTCTTCGGACATATCCCGCGGATGACTGGTCATAAAATGCACCCGTTCCACTCCCGGCGTCTGATCCACCGCCTTCAGCAACGCGGCGAACGGTTCTGTCTGCAGCGTGCCGTCTGCATCTCCCCCGGCCGCGCTGGTCACCGAACGCAGTTTTTCTTCTTCATGGTTCCGCAGAAAATCCTTGCCGTAGGAATCCACATTCTGTCCCAACAGGGTAATTTCCGTATAACCGGCGGCAACCGCAGCCCGCACTTCTTCCAAAATGTTTTCGATACTGCGGCTGCGCTCGCGTCCCCGCACATATGGCACAATACAATACGTGCAGAAATTATTGCATCCGTACATGATGGGAATCCAGGCGCTGAAACCGCTCTCCCGAACCCGGTGTCCCTCGAACTCGCTGCTTTGCACGGCTAAATTTGTGAACACACCTTTCTTCCGTTCATCCAGATAGTCCTGTAAAATTTTCTGAAACGAATTCACGTACGAAGTCCCCAGCAACAGATCAATCTGTGGATATTTTTTTGCCAGCGCCGCGCCATCTTTTTGGGCCATACAGCCGGCCACGCAGATCACCTGTCCCGGATGCTGCGCCTTTATCCGTTTCAGTTCGCCGATCTTACCCAAAATTTTCAACTCGGCGCTTTCCCGCACGCAACACGTATTCACAAGAATCACATCAGCCCTGGCCAGTTCCTCCGTCCGCGCGTAACCCATCTCTTCCAGCTGCCCTGCGTAATGTTCCGCATCACTTTCATTCATCTGGCAGCCGTAATTTAAAATAGCGTAACGTAACGATTTTATATTTTCCGATTGCAAATTTTCCGTCATATCGCACTCCACTAATTTTTTGTTGCTCAATTTTTTTCTTTCTGCTTTTGCTGCTGCAAATAATTTTTGCGCAGCCGCTTCCGTTCCCGAATGCTTGCATCCAAAAATTTTTTCCGCACTATTTTATTTCGAAAACGTTTCTGTTTCTGAATAAAGTATTATATCATATTTTCATTGTGAAAGGAAAAAGAATGAACCCGGTCTCCCGAATTCATTCTCTTATTTTTAAAATCGACGCATCCTTATTTCAAAAATCCGTTGATGATCTGCTCTTCCGCCTGTTCCTGCGTCAACCCCAGCGTCATCAGTTTAATGATCTGTTCTCCCGCGATTTTACCGATTGCCGCTTCGTGCACCAGCGCCGCGTCCACATTGTTGGCGTCCAACTGGGGAATCGCCAATACCCGGGCCTTGTCCATGATGATGGCGTCGCATTCCGTATGACCTTTGCAGGCCGCGTTGCC
>OCTX012062666.1_pt1 | contig 29797 bp, 11 predicted proteins | sample 1539691 | NCBI WGS metagenome assembly OCTX01 (sample SAMN02144231, study PRJEB22623) | gut metagenome | biome: sheep rumen | host: Ovis aries | place: New Zealand
CTCACCGAAGAGCAGCAGATCATCAAGCCACTCTTCGACCTTAAGAAACTACTGGGCCAATTTGGGTGACGCATCGACGAAGTCAGGAAAAACAACATGTTTATGAGTTCCATATTATCTGTGTCTTTTACCAAATATAAAAAAGGTGCGCCAAGATAACTTGCGCACCCCTTTGTGAGTTTTGGCTGTAGTTTATAATGACAGCCTTTTGTTTCGTTATTTCACTACGACTTTCTTGCCATTTACGATGTAAACACCCTTTTGCAGACGTTGTGCGTCGTTTGTTTTCACACCATTGATGTTGAAGATGTTATTGCCCTTCATGGTCGTGATGTTGTTAATGCCAGTTAGCACTTCTGCATCGACGAAGGTAATGTTAACTTCAAGCACTACGGCCTTGTCGTTATAAACCACACCCCACTTAGCAACGAATGTATCGCCTACATTGAAGTTGCTGTCATGAGCACCAGAATAGTCGAATGTTCCAGAAGCTGGGTTGTTGAGTTTCAGGCAGAATCCGTTTCCACTCTCACTCCAAGTTGCTGCGTCACCTTCGGCGTTGCGCCATCCATCGATGTTTGGCGTATTCACCACGAAGTTGTTATTGGTGCAGTTCACGATGTATAAGTCAGCCTCATTGATGTCTTCAATGCCTAAAGCCTCGCAAACCTCAGCTACGTTGAATGTAGGAGCAACACCAGCTTCGTCGTATGCAGCATTGGCCAGTTCCATGTGTTCGATACTGATGGTCTTTACGATTTCTGGTTGGTAGATAGGCTCTACAAACTCAGTAAACAATACGTTTATGGTGTAGACAACAGTCTTCTCGTTAGCTTGCAATGCCCATTTTGCGGTGAATGTCTCGCCTGGGGCTGGTACATTGGCATTACCCATATCGCAGATGTCAAACTTTCCGTCTGGCAATGCTTGGAAGAACTTCACGCAGACAGACGCATTGTCGCCCCAGAATTGTGCATCTCCGTCACGGTTGAACCATCCATCATAAGGAGCATAATCATCAACCAATTCGCCTGTAGTGGCGTTCATGATAGACAATTTTGCCTCATTAATATTTTCTATTCCGAGGAATGCAAGTGCTTCAGTGAAGTCTACCTCGCCTTGTTGTGCGGCATAACCTTGTTTCACCATGCGCTCTACGTCAATGGTAAGTTCAAGAGTGGTAGGTGCTACGTATTCCTCGATAAACCAGATAGCCCTGTCGCCAACCTTGTCCGTACTCTTGTCGCTATAACAAGCAGCTCCAGCTTCTGTTCCGTCTGTACCGATGAATCCCTTGATTTGACCAAGTGTGTATTCGCCATTACCGAGATTGTTGACATTGATAACAAGCTTATTGTCTGCCAATGCCGACATCGTCCAGTTGTTGGTTCCTGCAAGACCTACGTAAAGTGTACCGTCGGTGATATAATAGCCACCATCGGTAGGAACGAACGACAATTCTTGTGGTTCTTCTGCCAAGCGTACACCATTTCCACCTTCACCTTCATCATATAATGAGAGGTAGAGTCCACTTGCCTTTTGCTTGAAAGTATATTTCTTTTCAGGATCTGGTTGAACGGCAGAGTTAGCGTAAACCTTACCAGCTTCCGTAAGTGTTTCAATGGCAGTTCGAATTTCCTCTTCAGTAGCGGCCTCATTGTCGTATACGTCTTGTGCGGCATAAACGGCATTCATGTATTCTTCAACAGCACTTTCTGGAATAGCAAACAAACCTTCGCCAACACCTTGGCGAGCCTCGATAGTACCATTGGCAACGGCGATAACCTTTTCAAGTTCGGCACGAATGGCATCTGTATTGCTAACAGCCTTGATGTCAACGCGGTCGATGAATAGGTGTTGTGCATTGCCAGAACCTACGTTTTGTCCTTGATAACCCAATGAGAGAACACCCGTAGTTGGTTTGTCGAGCGTGAAGGTAATCACTTCGTTCGTCCATGTACCAACAGGATAAGCCTTAGCTTCAGCTAAATATTCCTTACCATCACCAGCGATAAAGCCAATCAAACTCTTCACGGGAACATTTGTGCCTCCTAACGAATTGTAAATAGGAATGGTAAGAACGTAGCTTCCTGCTTCGAGCGTCAGCTTTTGCGTATATTGAACGGTAGCAGACCATACGGCAACGACACCGAGGGCGTTTCCTTCTGCTACACCTTCAGGATTGGTAGCAGGAGAAACATAACCCTTACCGCCAAGCCAAGCGTTTTCATCACCACCGTAAGCAAATACGCCACCAGCACGAGCGTCACCGTTTTCTACGGCAATCTCCCAACCTTCAACAGGTTGCTGGTGACTATAGATAGTACCATTGTCTTCCATGTCCTTCTCATACGTACAGATACCGTTGGTTAACGGTGTACTCTCTGCAAAGTCAAGGTTTGCGCCTTCGTAAACGCTCTCGTAGTTGAGATTCTTGAATGAGAGCCAACTAATGTTATTGCCATCAAGGACATTGAACTTGATTTCCATCTTTCCATCTTCACCAACCTCACCTGTAGCGCGGAAGTTGTCGATGTAGAATTGAGATGTTCCCACTTGTTTACCAGCAGTTACGTCAACGGGAGTTCCATCGTTCAATTGCAAGGTAATACCAGTTGCAGGAGCGGTGTAACCGTCCTTTGCGCGAACGCGAACCCATGCGGAGATGGAATACTTACCAGGAGCCAAGCCTTCCAATGTTGCGGTGTGAGTCTTTGTTGCCAATGAGTTAGCGTCACCTGTCCAATACTCGAAGAAAGGAACAAGGAAATTAGTACCATCATTTTGACCTTCAACCGACCATGTGTTGATATACAAGTCGCTATCGTAGTTGCTTACGCCCCAAGGACTGAGCAACAAGTCATCGATGATATTTTCTATGTGCCAACCGATAAGGGCAGAAGGATTCTCCAATGCGTTAGCTTCTTCAATGGTTATCGTACCTTCGTTGTATTTAGCCATCAGGTTGTCGTAAACAGCTTTATATGCTTCATAAGCTTCAGCTGTGTAAACGTTGGTAGCATCCATCTGTGCTTTCATGGCATCAAGAACGGTCTTCGCCTTCACAGAGGCATTGGCGCCATTGATAGCTGAAGTAAGTGATTGAATGGCTGCATTCAAGGCATCTTCTGTCTTTTCTACGTCAGCAGTAGTGGCAAGCACATCCATTAATTGTTGTTTTGCTGCATCGCTGATACCTTCGGCACCTTGCAAATTGTCAGCCTTCACGCGAAGATCATCTAATGATTTTACGAGAGATGAGAATTTCACGTCGCCAATTTCCACATCACCGAAATAAGTGAGTTGGAAATTATCCCAAATACACCAAAGAGTCGTATTGTTCTCGTTTCTTGCACCAACAGTAATGGTACCATTTTCTACTTTTACGAAAACAGGGCTGATAGTGTATAAACCATTGGTGAATGATTCAGATGCGGCACTCATTGAGTTTTCTGAACCAGTTCTCACGGGAAATACCGTTGTCTCGTCATTGATGTAGAATACAGGTAGATCGTCAATGCCGCTTCCATCTTGACGATAGAATCCCTGTGCGGTCATGCTATAAACACCATTGGGCACATTCTCGACAGTCTGACTGAGCACAAACGTTGAGTGATAAGACTCTGCGCAGTTGTTGAGGTTGTTTCCACCAGACAAGTTGGAATTGGCAGCTTGTATTGACCAGAAAACTTGGTCGCGGTGATTGCGGTTAAAGTTAGGGTCTTTCATCAAGAAAGTTGCACTGACGGGATTGTCAACCGATGCACCAGCCATGGCAGCATTCCATTCAGCCAACATATCTGCTTCAGGAATCAATTTCCATTGAGCATTAGCAGCTTCCTTGTCAGTAAGATTCTTACCGAGAATGGTAGAAGTACCATCGTAACCATAGAGGATGCTTCCATCACCGATAACGAATACTTCCCCGTTTGTCTCGATAGTAAGATGCTTGGGATTGCCATTGTCCATGTAATCCCCTTCAAAGTAATAAGCCGTGCCACCGTTGTTAACGCGTGTTTCCATCGTGTACGTACCGTCTTCCAGTTTTGCGAACGTTACGTAATCGGGAACTGTAACTAAAGAGGCACGTGTTCCCCAATCGTTGCCTGCTCCCCAATACATGTTGCTACCTACGTTGAGGACGTAATAATTACCGTCTGCAACGTCAGCAGGTGTCCATGATTGAGCAGAAACTTGGCTAACGAACATGGCTAATAGCATAGCCGTGATGAGTCTTAATTGTTTCATAAGCTGTTTGGATTTGTTAATAAATGATGAATATAATAAGGTTCTCGTTATTTTCAAGTTACGGGTATTGCAAATCTATTTTGCAAAAATATATTAATTATGTGGATTTAGCAAATTTTTCATTTGATTTTTATGAATTAGTCTTTTTTACCTTGGATTTCAAGTATTCGTAGCCCATTCTACAACGCAAACAATCTTTTTTGTCACAATACTCTAATTTCAATTGAATGAGTGCTTGCGAATCACCAGCGTTTTCAACGTCCAATCCACATTCTTTCCAAGTCCTTACGATATGGTTGTCTTCAGCCTTCAGTTGTTCCAAGAAATCGAAAGCACGATCACAAAGCTTTTCGTTCATCTTGTATCGTCCGTAGGCGAACAACACGGGAACTACCGTATTGATAATGATGAGGTTAAGAGAGTGTTGCGACAATTGCTTTTGGTTCTTTTCGCTGATGGAGCCGAAGGTATAATGCGTTTCCCAATATGGTGTTACATGCGTGTTAAGAGCATCTTCCACCTCCTTGATGGTTTTGCAATCCATCAGCAAACTGAGTCCTGCTTTCTTCGAATAATAGAGATTTGCCAATTGGGAAATACGTATGTGTGGAAAGTTTTGCGGTCTTAGTCTCAAGAACTTCCACCATTTAAAATCTATCGGTTTCATCGAGAATTTATGAGATAGATAGAGATATTCATTACGTAATTTCGCAAAGTATCCTTCATTTAATGCTTCCTGATGGTATCTGGTAGGAATGCTGTCAAGTTCCAGTAAACCTGCTTGTCCCATGAAGATGGCTTCTATTTGAAAGAGGTCGTCACGATGATGCGCTACGCTGGAAAGCGGAATGCTTTGTGCCCATTTCTCGAATGCGTCTCCGTTGATTCCGAATCCGTAATTACGTGCGAGGGTGATGAAAAGTGCCGTTTCCCATGAGCCATTGCATTCTTCCACTCTCTTTTGTATGGCTTGTGTCTTTTGTTCCAATCGTTCCGTTTGCAAAGCACTCATCCACGAATGAACCATCAACCGTGATAAGTCGGGTATAATCTTGTAACAAGGAGGATATTGGTCAATCGTAAGCAATTCATGATAGTGTTTTTCAAGACCATCAGGAATGTCTAATTGCATTTGCTTTAGCAATCTCCCATCGCAAGTTCGAGGTTCTGAGTCGATAATACGGCAAACATGCAGCACCGTGTTATTATATGCTGCGTCGAGATGATGCCCATGCGCATACCAATCACTTGCCTTTTCATGTATTTCCACATTTCCTACCCATAGCGTATTGTCTATTTTAATTTTCGCGTTGAAAAAGTCAGGACCAGCATTCCTATTGTATAGGCCTGTGTCAATAACGTCTATAGGCTCGCCAAACGTAGTGTTTAGCTCGCGTAAAGGATACATTTTGTGCTTCCAAACATAGTGTATAAGTTTTTCCATAGTATTTGATAGGTTGTTCTTTCATATTTAATAAGGTGAAATGTTGTTCAATTCGTCAATCTCTTTTTCGGTTATTTTCTCACGAAGTGTTTCCAAGAGTTCTTTCAAGGATACTTGTGTCTGCGGATTGAAGTCGTCGGAAGTCAGGTAATTCATCAATGAATGGCGGAATGCTTTGCCTTCAGGATATTCCGAACATTTATTCAGGTCGGTCATACATATAAGTAGACTTCCCTTACCAACTTTCCATTCCATCAAGATGCCTAATTTATGGTTGCGCTCGATATTGTCGATGACTTGTATGATGGGAAAATAACTTTTTGGGAGATTATCTAAAACCAATGGCCTGCTATTTTTCAAGATAGGAAACCATTGCCAATTGGTGTGTTCTTCCGTTGGATAGAAGTTGAAAACAGGATGTTTCGGTTCACATAAGATACCCATAGTACCTGGTGAAACGGTCTTTTTGTTGTTCTCGCAAATCGTTTTAAACATGCGATAATTCCAATAGTCGGTTTGGAATAGCGGGTCAATGGTGTTGAAGGTACTATCATTCGTGGGAGTCCATAATACACGAGCACCCTTTTGAAGTTTTTTGGCGATTTCATCGGTCATTTCTTGAGTGACAATCACCTTCTTGTTGAGTTTTACTTGTGGATAATGAGCGGGATAAATCCATATTGGATAACTGTTGTCGTTTGTTTCTCCCGTTATTCCGACACTCACTTTCGCTTGGATAGGATGAGGATTCTCGCCTTGAATGGTGTTGAAGGTAGGAGCGGGAATCGTAATGTTTCCCACGTTCATCAATCCTTTTTCGTCACAGTTAATCATCAACGAACCCGAGTTTGACTTGTTCTCGCCATTTTGTTGATATGTGATATTGTAATGAACTTCCTTTCCTGCCAAAGAATGATTGCCGTAATTCGCGATAAGCACATCCCATTTCAAAGGTTCTCCTTCGGTGAAGCAATACTTTTCCATGTTGAACATGGTAACTACAGGTGAACAAAAGGCGCGCCATTCAGATGGAGAGATAAAGCCCTTGTTTTCCATAAAAGCATCGAGAATGCCTACGTAAGCAGAACCTTGGCCAGGGTAATCTTGTAAATCCAAGAGTTGGAAACCAGCCATATTTCTTGTTCGCAAGTCCATTTCAATATCTGCCTTATAGAGATCAGCCGCCCATTTACCCGTTGCACGATTGAAATCCTTCAATTGGTGCAACATTCCAGCTTTTTGCAAGCGACTTCTAAATATTTCCATGTTGTATGGATACAATGTACCCGTGTATTTGGGAATTTCATGGTTGAAGTCGGGGATGTGTTGGAATTGTCCCGTTTCATGGCTAATAACGGGAACTGTTGCTTTGTCGCAAGCCTCGTCGAAATTCATTTTGGTATTGGGATAGGTGTGGTTTATCAGTCCACCATCTGCCGCATCAGCAAACGAAAACGAACCTCTCGTATGTGTGTTGTAACTTCCCCAAGCTTCTCCACCGATGCGACAAGTGGTGAAGTAATCCATTCCATCTTTGATTCCTTGATAACCTAAATAATAGTTAGAGCCGAATGTAAATAGTTTTGATGGGTTTTCTTTTCTGAAAACATCTACGAATTCCTTCATTTTGTCGATGGAACCCCATAGTTCATTTCCCAAGGCAAACATCACGAACGAAGGATGGTTGCCGTATGTGTTGAAAATGTTTCGTCCTTCTTGCAACAAACACCTCATTAACAATGGGTCTTCAGCCTTGAAGTCTCCCCAAAATGGTAGTTCTGGTTGCAAGTAAACCCCCAACTCATCAGCAGCAACAAAGGCTGCCTTTGGTGGACACCATGAATGGAAACGTAAGTGATTGATACCGTATTCCTTACAAGTTCCTAAATATTTCTTCCAAGAATCAACGTCCATCGGAACATGCGCCGTTAGAGGGAAGACACAAGCATCGTGCTTTCCACGAAGAAATGTTTTTTGTCCGTTCATGTAAAAATGATGTTCGTCAACGGTGAACTCTCGCATACCGAAAGTAGTACTTGTTAGGTCTTTCCCGTCTATTTCCACTTCCAATGAATAGAGGTTTGGCTCGAATTCACTCCATAGCTTCATGTCTTGGATATACATGTCAACTTTTTTCTCATAGAATTCTTCCCCCGTATTATCAAAATCCTTGCCCTTTAGGTCAAGAAAACTAATCTTTCCATTCCATCCTAACGGAATAGCTCTCACTTGTATTTTCGCTTGAGGATTAAGCCAACCGTTGATGTATAATTGCAGTTGAATTTTCTTTTCCTTGATGACAGGTGTGATATGTATTCCACAAACGTTGACGGTGTCTATGGCTTCAAGAGAAATATCGCCTATAATACCGTTCCAGTTGGTTTGCGTATCTTCGGTAAAAGCATGACTGCTGGTAAACAATTGTTGGGGTAATTGATTGTAACTCCTTTCTGTTGGCATTTGCACGCTATTATCCACCTCAATGGTCAAGGTATGTTTGCCAGGAGTAAGATAACCATCGAGATGATAGGTTTGAGGAGTGGATACTTCCTTGAGGCTGAAAATGGAAATGCCGTCAACGTATAAGCAAGATGGTTTTGTGCGCTCCAAATGCAGGTATATCAGTTTGTCCTTCCATGATGCTGGGATTTCCACGGTACGTTGATACCATGCTCGTCCCACGTAGGGGTATAATCGCGTTAAGTGAGTGGTTTCGCTTTTGTTGGTATTCAGCGTTCCTTTCCGATTGGTGTCGGTTGTACCGGGAAGTTGGATGATGTCATTGAAAATGCTATCGTTTCCCAATGCCAATTTCCATGTTCCCGACAAGTCGATATATTGACGGTATTTGTTGTTTATCGTGTGATTGATTGCCCACATATTTGTGGCAACGAAAAATAGTGTCAACGGAAGAAGGAATAACTTGTTTTTCATGTTTCGTCGTTTTGTTTGTGGTTGCAAAGATAATACTTTTTTGCGAAACAATTATCAACTATTGTAAAACATGAGTGACATTATATGTTGAATATGTGGGAAAATTGCCCCAAAATACGGGATTTTAACACAAAATTGTCATTTAAAAAGTTTTATTTAAAAAAATTATACTATATTTGCATCCTAAACACCTAAATATAAGCTTATAATTATCAACAAACAAATAATAACTAAAATCTTAACAAGTATGAATTACCGCTTTGTAAAACTGACCAAAAAGGTCTTGCTTGGATCTTGTTTGGCGGTGATGTGTGGTGGATTCACTTCATGTAAAGACGATTACACCTTAGACGACGAGGGCAATTACCCGAGTTGGTTAGGTAACAGTATTTACAAGGAGTTGTCTAATCCAAACCCCGAAGTACTGACAGGTACTTTTAAAAACTACGTGCGGCTCATCGATGATTTGGGCTATGCCGAGACATTGGCGAAGACAGGTTCAAAGACCATTTTCCCAGCCAATGACGAGGCATTTGAACGTTTCTATGCCAACAACACATGGGGCGTTTCCAAGTATGAGGACTTGACGGAGCCGATGAAGAAGCAATTGCTTTATTCATCCATGCTCGACAATGCCATCCTTGTAGAAATGCTTTCCAACGTGCCTATTGGCAATGAAGTTACACCTGGTATTGCCATGAAGCACTTTACAGGTGTTAACGTGATTGACTCCATTACCTTTATCCAAGGTGGATTGCCTTCTACATTGGAGAAACTTCCTGCCAACAACAAGTATTGGGAGAAGTTCATGAAAAATGGCATTCACATGGTGATGGACGCTACTACGCCGATGATGGTACACTTTACCTCTGAGCAGATGACGGGTAACGACATTTCCACTCGTGGCAAGGACAGCGACTTCGAAATTATTACGGGTGCTCCCTATAGCGACGAGGACAATTCGGCTTACATCTTCCGTAATAAAATCATCAAGCCCGACGTAACTTGTCAAAACGGATACATCCACCAGTTGGAAGAAGTGCTCGTGCCTCCAGGCAACTTGGCAGAGTTGATTCGTACCAATGGCGAGAGCAACTATTTCAGTAGGATGCTTGACCGTTTCAGTGCTCCGTTCTTCAATGCAACTGTGACCAACAACTACAATGACTATGCACAGATGTACGGCTTGCAGTTGATTGACTCCATCTTCGAAAAGCGCTATTTCAGTGCTCGTTCGCAAGGAAGTTCTTTGAACGTTGACCCCAATGGTGCCACCGTTCAGTATTTGTTGAACTTCGACCCAGGATGGAACACGTACACAAATGGTCAAACTGGTTCTAACGCATTGAGCGACCTGGCTACAATCTTCGTTCCTACCGATGAAGCCATGAAGAAATACTTCTTGCCAGGTGGTTCAGGTGAGTTCCTTATCAACCAGTTCGGTAAGTTGGAAAACATCGAGGCTAACCTCAATGAGAACATTGACTCTATTCCGATCGACATTGTTCAGGCATTCTTGAACAACTTGATGAAGAGTTCATTCGTAGGAACCGTTCCCAGTAAGTTCGGCGACGTAATGGACGATGCATCTGACCCCATGGGAATTAATACCGAAGTGTTGAACAAGAATGCTGATGGTAGTTACGACGTGAAGATTGCCAATAATGGTGTAGCTTACATGCTGAATACCGTATTTGCACCAAACCGCTACGTTGCTGTTTCTGCCCCTGCATTGTTGAGTGAAAACATGAGAATATTTAACCAAGCCATCAATGATGGTAACGGTATTTCTCCATTGGGCTTAAACTTGAACTTCTATGCTTACTTGCTCGCCATGAGTGCCAATTACGGTTTCTTTATCCCAACCGACGATGCATTTAAGAATTACTACGTCGATCCTACGTACTTGAAACATGACCAGCCACGCGTATTGAAGTTCTATTACGTAAAGACGAATCCTTACGTGATGTGCTCTCAATGGAAGTACAATCCGGCGACGGGTGAAGTTACCGACTCCTTGGGAATGGTACCTACAGCCAATTTCAGGTCGCAATTGATAGACATCTTGAATTATCATACGGTCGTATTGTCAAGTAACGAGAAGATGGGAACCAATCGTTTTTACAAGACCAAGCACGGTGGTGAAATTACCTTTGGCGATGGTAGGGTAGCGAGTGGTTCGCAAATCGATAACGGTTACCCAATGTCTTATATCACCAAGACTTATAATCAGGAAAATGGTGTTTCTTATGCTATTGACCACGTCATTCAAGGACCTATCAATTCGGTATATAACGTATTAGATGAAAACGACCAGTTCTCTGAGTTCATGGATTTGTGTAGCTACATCAGTAGTGAAGTAGGCGATACGTTGATGGGATTTGCCAGCGATAGGTTGTCTGAAATCAACATGGTAACGAAGAAAAAGCGTATGGAAGCTTATCACGTGTTTGCCGCAAAGAACGGCTTGACTGATAACATTAATTTTTTTAATACATATAATTATACGGTATATGCACCCGACAACGATGCAATGGCAATCGCTTACCAACGTGGCTTACCCAAGTGGGATGACATTTACAATATTTATAGCCAGTGGGTTGACGCTGAAGACAGTCCTGCCCGTCAGGAAGCACGCGACAAGGCGTTGGCAATGATTGAGGAAATCAATGCATTTATCAGGTATCATTTCCAAGACAATTCAATCTATGCAGACAATGTCATTGAAGGCGGAGAGTATGCAACGGCTAATTCAGATACCCTCGGTATTCGTGAGAAATTGCAAGTTAATGGCGGTAATGGTAAGTTAAGCGTTACCGACAAGCGTGGAAATGTCGTGGAAATCAATGGCACCGACCTCAACAGTAGAAAGATCGTGAACAAGATGACGCGTGATTTCATGTTCAACTTGATTGCGTCGCGTGCCTCTTCGATATCTGCTTCTTCTTTTGCCGTAGTTCATCAGATCAGTACGCCGCTGAATGCACATGCGGATACTGACCGCTACGATGCTCTTTGGACAGGTGCCAACGCCAAACGTAAGTTGGCTGCTTTCAGGAAGAAGTACGACAGCATGTTGTATAAACGATATTAGAAACAATAGATTTTGAAGTATGAAAACAAACAAGATAAAATATCTGTTGCTGTCGATTTGCTGCTTCCTGAGTGGTGCAGCAATGGCGCAGACACGTATCTCGGGAACCGTCAATGCCCCCGATGGTCCCGTGATGATGTGTAACGTGGTCGAGATTGACGCAAACAACCGTAACGTTTCGTATGCTCAGACCGATATCAATGGTAACTTCTCCATGGAAATCATCAACACGAAGAATAAGTTGAAGGTTTCATATATTGGATATAAGACGGTTATCGTTCCCATTGGTGATAAGACGGTATTTAATATTGAGATGGAAGACGAGAACACCTTGAAGGAAGTTGTGGTAAAGGCTACGAAGAAATTCCGTTCTGGTGGTTTGGTGATTCCCGAAAACGAGGTTTCCGTTGCCAAGCAGACGTTTGACATGAACGAAGTGGAAGGTCTTTCCTTTACATCTGCCGACGAGGCTCTACAAGGAAAGATTGCCGGTCTTGACATCGTTGCCAACTCTGGTAACTTGGGTTCAGGTACATCTATGCGTTTGCGTGGTGTTACGTCTATCAATGGTTCTGCCGAACCACTTATCGTTGTCGATGGTAATATCTTTGATAATCCAGATGAGTCATTCGACTTTACTTCTGCTAACGAAGAGACATACGCATCATTGCTTTCTATCAACCCTTCCGACATCGAGAAGATTGATATCTTGAAAGACGCCGCCGCAACCGCTATTTGGGGTTCGCGTGGTGCTAATGGTGTTATCTCCATCGTTACCAAGCGTGGTTCTCGTGGTAAGACTCGCGTGGATTACTCTTTGCGTGTACAAGCCAACTGGCAGCCGAAGGGTTATAATCTGTTGAATGGTGACGACTACACGATGATGCTCAAGGAAATGTATTACAATCCTTCTCAGAGTGCTACAGCCACCACGAGTATCAACGAAATCAACTATAACCGTTCATGGGCTGAGTTTGAAAACTGGAACAACAATACCGATTGGGTGAAGGCCGTTCAGCAAACAGGATGGAGCCAGTATCACTACGTAACAATCTCTGGTGGTGGTGAGAAAGCTAACTTCCGTATCTCTGCTGGTTACGATAAGCAAAGTGGTACTATTATCAAGCAAACGCTTGACCGTTTCTCAACGAAATTGGCGTTGGACTATTTCGTGAGCGACCGTATCACATTCCGTACCACCTTCCCGTTGACGTACACCAACAACCATAGAAATTATGACGATAACATTTTAGGACGTGCACAAAAGATGTCGCCTAACATGAGTATCTATCGTCAAAATGCAGAAGGTGCAGATACAAATGAGTTTTATGTGATGTTACCTTCTGGTGAAAATGGTAGAGGTTCTACGGTTGCAGGAACATCTTCCTCGCAATTAGGTTCTATTCGAAATCTTGGTAACCCTGTTGCCATTGCCAATGTAGCTTGGAAAGACGAGAAGACTTATCGTATCTCTCCTGAGTTCCGACTTGACTATTATTTGTTAGGTAAGGATGAGGACAAGACGCGACTTGACTACACAGGATTGGTTTACATGGATATTTATTCTATGAGCCGTCCCAGCTTCTGGCCTGGTTCTTTGAATACAAATGGTTGGACAGATGGAAATTACAACTTAAGTACGGGCTATGATTATAATTCATTGGCGTTTACAACAAGACATACCTTGACATTGACACCGCATTTCAAGAACAAGGATTGGTATTTGACCATGTTGGGACGTTGGGAGATTACCTCTGGTAATAACAATAGCCAGAATGTATCTACTCGTAATATCCCGAATGGCGTTACTTCTCCAACCGTAGATGGTGACTTGAGCAATATGAATACGAGCAACGGACAATGGCGTTCAATGTCTGGTATTTACCAAGGACACCTTTCATTCAAAACACGCTATTCGTTGGATTTCTCTGTGCGTGTCGATGGTACAACCAAGTTTGGAGACAGTCGTAAGTGGGGTTGGTTCCCTGGCGTTTCTGCACGTTGGAACATCTCCGATGAGCCTTGGATGAAGTGGTCAAGGTCTTGGTTGTCTATGCTTTCGTTCCGTCCATCATGGGGTATCGTAGGTAAACAACCTGGTTCTGAGTATTTGCAATATGCAAAATATAATTCTTTGGGTTATTATGGAGAAAGTAGTTCCACCAGTATTTATTTGGAAGGTCTGCAATTGAACAAACTTCAATGGGAACGTACCATGTCATATAACATTGGTGGTGACTTCGGTTTCTTCAACGACTTGATTACTGGTGACTTCAACTATTATTTCAAGCGTACCAAGAACTTGTTGATGGGTGGTGTTCGTATTCCTTCAACTACGGGATTCTCTTCTCTGGCTTGGACCAACGTAGGAGAGATGACCAATAAGGGTTGGGAATTGAACATCAGTGCCAACCGTTTCATCAAGTGGGGTAAATTCTCGATGAGTGCTAATTTCAACATCTGCCAAAACTTCAATGAGATTGTTCAAATGGACGAAAGCGTGCTCGAGTCTATCAATTCAGAATGGTCTTATAATAATCGTGGCGCTTACCTGAATCGTATCCAGACGGGTAATCCATTGGGTTCTATCTACGGATTGCGTTATAAGGGAGTTTATCAATATTCTTACGAATGGTTGATTAACCAGCGTGAAAGTCACGGTTGGTCTGCCGAAGAATTCCGCAGTTATATTAACAAATTCTTGGCAGAGGGTAAGACGGCTCCTGTAGCCATCGACAATGAAGGACATGTGTTGATGGATTCAAAGGGCAACCCCATCCAGCAAGTTTATAACTATAAAGATGGTAATTCTTCTTATAAGTTCCAAGGTGGAGATGCTATTTACGAAGATATTAACCATGATGGACAAATCAACTCGCTTGACATTGTCTATTTAGGAAACTCCAACCCGAAGATGAGTGGAGGTTTCGGCGTGAGCTTTTTCTATGGCAATTGGTCTTTGAAGACCAGTTTCACCTATCGTTCTGAAATCAAGATTGTCAACTCAGCCAAGATGGGACTCGAAGAAATGTTCAATGCTTACAATCAGAGTTCTGCCGTTAACTGGCGTTGGCGTAAGAATGGTGATGTTACTACGATTCCACGTGCCATGTATGATACGGGTTATAACTGGCTCGGTAGCGACCGCTATGTGGAAGATGCCTCTTTCATTCGTATGAGCTACGTGCAGTTGGTTTACAACTTTAACAAGAAAGTGATTCAGAAACTTGGCTTAAACCGCTTGCAATTCAGTGTGTCTGGCCAGAACCTGTTGGTGTTCAGCAAATATAGCGGAACAGACCCAGAACACTCCGCAGGTGCTTGGGGTATTGCATACGACAATTCTCAGACTCCACGAAGCAAATCGGTTACTGCGAACTTTATTATCGGATTCTAAAACAGTGAAAGTATGAAATGCAATAATATATATAAGGTGTTCGTGATGGTAGCGGTTGCCTTGCTGGGTTTCAGTTCTTGCAACGACTTCCTGACCATCTATCCGACAGACAAGACCATTGCCGAGGATTTCTGGAAAACGAAGTCTGACGTTCAGGAAATGGTCAATGGTGCCTATAAGAGCATGATAAGCTACGATAACCAAGAGCGAGCCATCATCTGGGGAGCATTTCGTTCAGATGAATTGGTGAAATACAACGATTATTCCAGTTCTGCCCTTGACAATATCAATGCCGTAAACCTGTTGCCTTCTAATGGATTCAATTCATGGGCATCGTTTTACTCTACCATCAATCGTTGCAATATAGTCTTGGCTCATGCGGCAGACGTGATGGCGGTTGACCCATCGTTTACTGAAGGCGATTATCAAGCAGCCCGTGCACAGATGCTGGCATTGCGAAGCTTGTGTTACTTCTATTTGGTACGTACGTTCCGCGACGTTCCTTATACTACGCAGTCGTATGAGGATGACGACCAGAACATGCTCGTTGCCCAAACCACTCCTGATAGCCTCTTGCAGCATTGCATTGCTGATTTGGAAGAAGCTCAAAGTCATATTATGTTTACTGGAGGATATGGCGTGACTGATTGGCGCAATAGTGGCTATTTCACTCTTGATGCTGTCAATGCATTGCTGGCAGATATCTATTTGTGGCGTGCTTCCATGACCAAGAGTCAATCTGATTACCAGAAGTGTATAGAGTATGCAGACAAGGTCATTCAATCCAAGGATGCCTATTATAAGGCAACAAGTGTTGACATGGTAGGTGGAACGGGAGAAAAAGACCCTTATCATTTGTATAGAGGAATAATGTCTTATCCCAGTATATTTATGAGCGGTAACAGCAGGGAGAGTATTTTGGAATGGAATTACTATCCAGGTAGGTATGAATCTTCCAATGGAGCTGATGTTGGTTTCAACCATGCACTTGAAAATGCCTATTATCGTAGTGGTTCGTGGAATGGTAATACAAAAACCTACGACTATAAAAATACGGCTATGTTGATGGCTTCACCGATATTTAATTACGCCAGCGAAAATGCAAATACCAACCAAGGACAAAAGGTATTTAGTACGACGTCTGATATGCGTTACTGGAATTGTGTTTACGGTGGTCATAACGAGGAAGCTACCCAACTTGAAATCCGCAAGATGGTGAGTCATTCATTTATCACTTCTACCACACAAACCGCATCAGAGACTAAGAGTAATGATGTGTCTATAGGTGATGCGTATACCAGTTTTGACCAGAACTGGATTGTCTATCGTCTGACTGACGTGATGCTGATGAAAGCTGAGGCTTTGGTACAGACCGCCGCTTCAGACAGTGACAAGGTAACGCTCGAACAAGCATTCAACTTGGTGCAATACGTCAACAAGCGTTCTATTTCTGAAGATGGTATTCAAAAGGGTGATACGTTGAAGTTGGCGAATTTCACGTCAAAGGACGATATGGAACTCTTGGTTCTTGCCGAGCGTGAGCGTGAACTTTGCTTCGAGGGAAAGCGTTGGTACGACCTCGTACGCTATTGCTATCGTCACATGGACGGTGTTAATATCAACTCGAAATTGGCCGACCAAACTTCTTGGCCAAAGCTCTATTCGCCAATGCTGAAACTCATTGTTAGGAAATACATGAGTGGCGGTGATGCTGTTTCTTACAAGATGAAAGGCGAGCCGTTCCTCTATTGGCCGATTCTGGAAGGAGAAATTAAAGTTAATAAACTCCTGAAACAGAATCCAGTGTATATTGATGAAAAGTCTACCAGTAAAAATTAATGGCAATGAAAACGCAAAATCATTATAAAAGAATTTTCCGCAAACTGACATTGTTAGCTTTCCTTCCTGCAATGATTGGGCTTGTGAGTTGTTCGGAAAACATAGACGAATCCAATCTTTATACGTTTACAGGTGAAACCATCGAGGACTATTTGTCCAGTCGCGAAGATCAGTTTAGTAGTTTTAATTACATTCTTACGCGTGTGGGATACGACAAGATTCTTTCCGCATACGGAATGTACACTTGCTTTGCTCCTACGAATGAGGCCGTTAAGGCTTATATCGAAGAATTGTACAACGATGAGGAAGCCGATTTACCGCACAACGGTATGACTTCAAATAGTTTGGAAGGCTTGACCGATTCCTTGTGCAATGACATTGCCTTGTTCCATCTTGCCAATACGGAAGTGATGGCGGTAGACATGACCAATGGTATGACCATCAATACCATGCTTGGTAGAGATATCAATGCAGCCATTGACTCTATTACTGGTAATACGGTGTTAAATGCCTATTCTACCATTACCAGCATGGACAACGAATTGGAAAATGGCGTGCTTCACGTAGTGGATCAGGTTATCCGTCGTTCCAACCGATTGGTTGCAGGTGAGCTTGCCCAACACGAAGACTTCAAGTTGTTTACGCAAGCATTGACAGTAACGGGTATTGCCGATGAGTTGTCTGCCACCTTGAAAGAGGGTATAGAGGAAATCACCAACAATACCGCTAAGTGGTATGTACCCGAAGAATGTAAGGTGGGCTTCACGGTGTTTGCTGAGAGCGACGAAGTCTTGCGCGAGCATGGAATCAATAACATTGACGATTTGGCTGCTTATGCAAACCAAGTCTATGGAAGTTGTGCCGATGCTGGAAGTGGATGGTATGATTATTACCGCAACCATAATATTAAAGTTGACCAAGGTTCAGACTATACCAATCCCAACAACTGTTTGAATATGTTCGTTCGCTATCACATCTTGAAGTTCCGTGCTTCTTACGACAAGCTGTTGTATAGCTTCAATGAGGTTTCTAAGGTTTCTTTGGTAGAGTATTACGAAACCATGTTGCCTTTCACCTTGATGAAAATCATTCGTGTCAGCGGAAAACGATACCTCAATCGTTGGGTTACCAATACTTCTCTTACAGACCGTATTGCGGAAATGGGAACGGCCAGCATCCAAACGGTTATGCGCAATGGTATTGAGATTAAGAATACCAACATTCAGGCTTTGAATGGATATATCCATCCCATTACGGATATGTTGGTTTATGATTACGACGTGCCTCATGGTGTTTTGAACGAGCGTCTGCGTTTCGATGATACGTCTTTCCTCGGAGAGATGATGTCTAACTCTCATCGTGGTGCTACATACGCAGAAATCAAGGCTTGGAATGGTGGCATTTCTGGTTCAGAAGGTTCTCTTTCTGGTGATTACATCCGTTATCCGTCGAATTACTTCGACAACATGAGGGTTTATAATGGCAATAATACTCACGTGATGTATCTTTCTGGTTCAAATAATGGTTGGAGCAACTATCAAGGAGACGAGTTCAATTGTATGGGAGCTTACGACTTCGCATTCCGCTTGCCACCTGTTCCCGATGGAACATACGAACTTCGCATGGGATATACAGCCAACGGAAACCGTGGAATGGTGCAGTTCTATTTAGGACGCAGCTCTTCGTTGGTTTCCATGAAAGCGCTTGACATTCCTCTCGATATGCGCCGTGTTCCCGTGGATAATCCTGATGGTTCCCCAGATACAGGTTCAGGTACGGGATGGTGTCTTTATACCAAGACTGATGATATGGGTGTTGAAACAGATGCTAACATGCACAATCTTGGCTGGATGCGCGGACCGCTTTATTATACTTTGGGTAAAGGTGGCGGCACGTTGGCTCGCGCCAATCGTGAAGACTTGCGCCGAATCATTGCCAAGATGCAATTCGAACAAGGTGAGTATTGGTTGAGATTCAAGACGGTATTGCCCGACAACACCACAACTGAATTCCACCTCGACTACATTGAGTTCTGCCCTGAGAATGTGTATAACAACAACCAGTATGTGGAAGACATGTATTAAAATCTAAAATAGTATACTTTATGAAAAGAAATCATATATTCAGAAACGCTTCTCTTGTGTTGGCTTCGTTGGTGATGGGAGCCTTCACGATGGGATGCTCTGATTGGGATGACCATTATGATGGCAATGCTTCTGCTGTTGGTACGGCAGCCTCCACCTTATGGGAAAACATTTCATCCAATTCAGAATTGTCCCAGTTCTCTGCACTCTTGCAGAAAGCGGGATACGACAAGGTGTTGACTCAATCACAAACATATACGGTTTGGGCACCAAAAGACAACACCTTCAATTTCGATTACTTCAACTCGTTGAGCACCGATAAGTTGCTGAAGGAATTCGTGCAGAATCATATCTCGCGATATAATTATGCCGTTCCCAATGAGAAAGACCCCATCGTTTTGATGTTGAACGAAAAGGTAATGCCATACGTGTCTAACATGATTGGTGGGGTAAATATCTCCAAGTCGATAGGTACCAGCAATGGCGTACTAAAGACGTTGGATGGCTTGTTGCCTTTCCGTTACAATATCTACGAGTCCTTGGAGCCTGGTGATTTCGCCATCGACTCTATCAGTAAGTATATTCACGATTATGACGTGAAGAAATTAGACATTGCTAAGAGTGTGCAAGGTCCTGTAAAAGACGGTAGGATTACTTACTTGGATTCTGTCTTCGAAGAGGATAATACCCTTTACGGATTGTATGATGCTTACATTCAGCGAGAGGATAGTAACTATACGATGCTTGTTCCTACCAATGACGCGTGGACGAAGGCAAAGGAAACAGTCAGCAAGTACTTTAATTACATTGACGAGTTCACATTCCTTTCAAACACCTCTTCTTCTTCCGCTACGAGAAAAGAGGAAACTGTGAAAATAGATGCAGCCTATTTGAGAGACTCCATGATTAATTACATGTTGGTGCAAGACATGTTCTACAACAACAACCTCCCAGCCAATGCCGCATTGAATAATCTGCAGACAGGTCAGAGGTTGAATGTCGATTCTCTGATGGGAACCAACTATTTTTGGGGTGGACGTTCTATTGTCTATAGCGAGGATGCAGCCAATTTGTTCGAGGGAGCCGTTCGGGTAGACAAGAGTAATGGTGCTATCTTTGTTACCGATAGCTTGCGAATGCGCACTTGGACCACATGGAATCCGCCTATTAAGGTTGAGGCAGAAAATTCAAGTTATTCACAATCGCAAAACATTACCTATGGTAACGGCTTTTCAGAGAATATCACAGCTGGAACGAAGAATCCTTTGGTAGAAGGGTCTGTTTCCAACAATAGATATTTGTATGTACAACCTATCAACACTTCTGTAAACCCAGAGTTGGATATCTATTTGCCACACGTGCGTTCAACAACGTATAACATCTATTGCGTGTTTGTTCCTGAGAACATCACCAATGAGAACGTAGCCGTTGAAGACTTGAAGCCTAACCGCTTGAGGGTGAGAGTGGGATACAACGACGTCAATGGTGCCGTGAAAGAATATAACGTCTCTGGTTACTTGGAAAACGACCCCACCAAGGTTGATACCGTATTGATAGGTGAGTTCAATTTCCCGATAGCTTATGAGGGAACAGGCGCTTATTATCCTTACATTCGCTTAATCAGCCAGGTTACCAGAAATATGACCGCTGACTACACTCGTGAGTTGCGAATCGACTGCTTGTTGCTTATTCCAAAGGAATTGGACGAGTATCGTAAGGAACATCCTGATTATAAGTTTTATGAAGGTGCTAATGGCAGTGGTTCCGTTTACGTTGTCTATTAAAATGTCTCATCTTTAAAAATTGATTCAAATGAAAAGATATTATATTCTTTTAATGAGCACTCTTCTGATGCTTGGCTTATGTCAGCCGATATTAGCTCAAGATGATGACTATGAAGAGGTGGAAGTGGCTACCGTTGCCAAGAAAAAGACTCCCGCCAAAAGACCTACATATCCCATGATGGAAGTCAAGGGAAAGGTGATTGATGCCGCTACGAAAGCTCCTTTGGCTGGTATACAAGTACAAACGCTCAACGACCGCTATTATGCCGCCATGACCGACGAGCAAGGTGAGTTTACCATCAGCGTTCCTACCTTTGCTTCTGCGCTCTATGTCTTTGCACCAAGATACTTGGCTCAGCAAGTGGGTATCGGTGACAATACTAAGCCGTTGGCAATTACCATGATTGCCGATAAGTTTAAGGCGATGTACGAAAATTCCACCGACATTACCGCTTCGTCTACGGCCACGTTTGATGTAACGACATCACAGAGTGTAGAGACGGAAATCGAAGGCCAGTTGGGTGCAGACGTCCACACCATCACTCGCTCTGGCGGTCCTGGTTATGGAGGCGCCATGTTTATTCGTGGTCTGAACTCCTTGAATGCCAATGCTCAGCCATTGGTCGTTATCGACGGTGTGATTCACGACATGCAGGAAACGCGCAATACGCTTCATATTGGCGACTATACGAATCTGTTGCTCAACATCAATCCCGACGACATCGAGAAGGTGCAAGTTCTCAAGAATGCCGCTTCCATTTACGGTGCAAGGGGTTCGAATGGTGTTATCTTGATTACCACTAAACGTGGTCATAGTATGGCAACGCGTATCAATGCCAATGTTGGCGTGGGCATTTCCTTCGAGGGAAAGCTCCCAGAGATGATGAACGCCAACCAGTATCGTTTGTATGCTTCTGAAATGTTGGTCGGACATCCCAAGATGAAGTCTTTCGAAGGCGACGTTAAGTTCCTCGTTGAAGATCCTTCCAAGTATTACTACAAGGACTATCACAATGAGACTGATTGGAGCAAGGAAGTATATCATACCGTGTTGAACCAGAACTACAGCATCAACGTGCAAGGTGGTGACGACGTGGGTATGTACAACCTCTCTTTGGGCTACACCGACGGTCAGAGCAATGCAAGGAGAAATGGGTTCAACCGCTTGAATGTGCGTTTCAATACCGACATCAGCATTATCGATAAGTTGTCTACCCGTTTCGACATGTCGTATACCAAGATTAATCGCGACGTGTTCGACAATGGCGCTCCAGAAGACTTCTCTGCGGGTACGGTGACTTCTCCCACGTTTTTGGGCTTGATCAAGTCGCCTTTCCTCAATCCTTATACTTATAATATTGTAACAGGATTGTTGTCATCTACGCTCTATGGAGCAGACGACTTCCTGACGGGCATTGACCGCGACTTGTCTTTGGCTAACCCCACAGCATTGTTGGAAAATGGTGATGCTATCAACAAGAACCGCGTTGAGACCACCAATTTCAATGCGTTGATTGCTCCGACATTCCAGTTTAATCCCAACCTCAAACTGACGGAGGTGTTCAGCTATACGCTCGACCGTATCTCGCAACGTTATTATCGTCCCAAGAATGGCGTTCCTTCGTTCTTGGTTGAAGGTATCGGTCGCGTACAGAGTGCCGCATGGTCTATGTTTGCCAAGGAGACAAGCGTAGAGAGCGACACCCGCTTGCAATTCACTAAACAGTTTGGCGCACATTATCTCAATATGTGGGGTGGCTTCCGCTACCTGTCGTTCAACTTCGATGACAACGAACCTGAAGGTGAATACGCCATCGGTGGTGGTAACGACAAACAACCCAATATCTCTACGTCAATGGACTATAAGTCGGCAACGGGTACTAACGACACATGGAAAAACATGGCTTGGTACGCTAACATCGATTACAACTATCGTAATCGCTACTTCGCACAGGTATCGGCAGCCGTAGAGAGCAGCAGCCGCTTCGGTAAGAATTCCGATGGCCTCTCGCTCTTTGGCGTGAAGTGGGGCGTATTCCCCAGCGTTCAGTTGGGTTGGGCAATCACCAACGAGGCATGGTTCCCCAAGACCAAGGCCATCAACTATTTGTTGCTGAAGGCAGGATACGACATCACGGGTAACGATGACATCAGCAACTTTGCAGCACGTACTTCATTCGGCGTCATGAAGTATCTCTATGGTACTTCTGGACAAGGTGCTACGGCAGCACAGCTCAACAATATCGGTAACGATAAGATTACCTTCGAGAAGACCAGAAAATTCAACGTGGGATTGAAGTCTTATTGGTTGAACAATCGTGTGGGTGTGAATCTGGATTACTATCTGAGCCATACCAGCAACTTGCTCACCTTGAAGAGCTTCGACAACCCCGTAGCAGGTATCAACAACTATTGGAGCAATGGCGGTTCGCTCGACAATACAGGATTTGAACTCACCGTAACGGGTAAGCCCATTGTTTCCAAGAACTTCAACGTGGAGATTGGTGCCAGCATGGGTCATTACGTAAACAAGGTGAAGACCTTGCCAAACAATGACAATATCTACGTGAGTGGCAAGAACAATGCCATTGGCTATACCTCTTCTGTCTATGGTGTAGACAATGTGGCTACTATCATCGGCGAAGCCGTGGGTAGCTTCTATGGCTACAAGGTGGTGAAAGACCAAACCTCTCCAATGGGCGTGTTCACGTCTTCTCAGGCTGCCGCACAAGCCAACCTCTATATGGTAGACGCTACGGGTAAGCCTCAGTATTTCAAGGCGGGCGACATGCACTTCGCAGACCTCAACGGCGATGGCATCATCAGCGAGGCTGACAAGACCATTATTGGCAATCCTAATCCCGACATCTACGGTAACATCTTTGCCAATATCACTTGGAAGAACCTCACGCTCTGCGTCAACTTCAATTACTCGCTTGGCAACGACGTGTTCAATTACCAAAGGAGTATATTGGAAGGCGGCAACAACTTCTACAACCAGACCGTAGCAATGGTCAACCGCTGGCGCCATGAAGGACAGGTTACCGAGATGCCGCGCCTGAGCTATGGCGACGTAATGGGCAACAGCCGCTTCAGCGACCGTTGGATTGAAGACGGTAGCTACCTGCGCCTGAAGACGCTCCGTCTCACCTACAAGGTTCCCGTTCGTTACTCTTGGTTGCAAGGACTCGCAGTTTGGGCAGAGGCTGTCAACCTCTTCACCGTTACCCATTACCTGGGTAGCGATCCCGAGTTCTCCGTTGCCAATTCCGTACTCTATCAAGGAATTGATGCAGGTAACGTGGCACAAAGCCGTGCCGTTGCAGTTGGATTGAAGATTAATCTCTAAAATGTTGAAAGAAAGAATGAAGAACATAGAATTAACAACCGCTATCAGCGGGCATAATAATGATTCGACTATGGCTACAATATTTATCAATAGAGGGAAGGGAAGTTTGAGATTGGTGATGAAAGTGCTGGGTATGGCGCTCATCATACTCCAGTCTGCCATCTTCGTTTCCTGCGAAGACATGCTTCAGACGGAGTCAGACCGTCAGATTTTCGATCCTGCGCTCGACCAGAAAACCGACTCCATGTTCTACACGTTGGGTATTCTCAAGGCCGTTCAGCAAGCTGCCGACCAATATGTGTTGGTCAATGAGATGCGTGGCGACTTGGTGGCTACTAATACGCATACCGAAACCGACTTGCAGCAGTTGGCTAACTTCTCCGCCACCGTGTCCAACAAGTACGATTCTGCTTACGTTTACTACCGTATTATCAATAACTGCAATTACTTCATTGCACATCGTAATACCGAGTTATACACGGGTAGCCGCAACGTCAGTATGCCAGAGTTTGTACAGGCTCATTCCATCCGTGCATGGGCTTACATGCAACTTGCCAAGACATACGGTGAAGTGCCGTTCTATACCGACCCCGTAACCAGCATCTCACAGGCTAATGAGGTGAAGGAGAAGAAAAACCTTCAGCAAATCTGCGATGCATTGGCTGGCGAGATGGAGAAGTATAGCGGCTATGGCGTTCCTACCTACGGCAACATCAATGCGGGTGTCACCAATGCGGGTAGTTCAAAGGTAGTGGAATCTTCAAAGACGATGTTCCCCATCGACGTGGTGTTGGGCGACATGTATCTGGAGACGGGACAATACGAAAAGGCTGCAAGGCACTATTTCGACTTCTTGGTGGCACGGCAACAGGCAAGCCGCAATTATTACATTTTTCCCTATATTTATTTCGATGGCAATGAGCGAATGTTGCTACCTAACGATATGCCCCGTTCAGGCGAAGGCTACTCATGGGAAGGTATCTTCACCAACTCTGCTTCCACCAACGTCGTTACTTACGTGCCAATGGCTGTAAACCGCATGAAAGGTACCGTTACCGATTTGCCACGCCTCTTCGGATTCGACTATTATTCCACCGACGTGACCACTGGCAATTCACAGTATCTGTTGGAACGTCAGATAGACGCTTCTCCCTCATACATCAATCTCGCCAAGTCGCAGGCATATTATTACGTACCGACGTCTGCCACTACCGACAATATCGTGAAGGAAACCAGTTTGGTCGGCGACTTGCGTAGGATGGCATCGTTCAGAAATACGAGAGACCAAAACTATAGGGACTCCCTGTTCAGCGTCATGGTGAAGTATAATTATGGCAATATCTACATCTATCGCTATAACACCATCTATCTCCGCTTGGCAGAGGCCATTAACCGCATGGGTTATCCTGATGCTGCCTTCTGCATCCTGAAAGATGGTTTCTATCGTGAGATGGCTAACGACACCACCTATATCAAGCCCGAGACGCACCAGATGTTGCGCTCTACGCTACCGTTCTTCTCCACCGAGAACATCGAGTTGTTTAGGGAGAGCTACGGTATTCACTCCTATGGCTCTGGCTACACTCGTGGTACATTCTCGCCTTACCAATTAGATGCTATCGTAGGCAACAAACTGCGCGAAATTGCATTCACCGAGAACATCACCGTAGGGGCAACGAAGAATGATACCATCAATGCGGTGGAAGACTTGATTTGCGACGAGTATGCGCTGGAGGCTGCATTCGAAGGCAACCGCTTCGGTGACCTCTGCCGACTGGCAAGGCACAAGAACGAGAGTGGCCTCTATGGCTCTAATTTCGGAAGCCTATGGCTGAAGCACAAACTGGAATACAAACGCCCAGTGGTAGACCTCTCCGATCCAAACAATTGGTATCTGCCATTTAGCAAGTAACATCCAAATTTTATCATTCTATAAAAACCGAGAAACCGAGTAAGCCCCCAAAAGCTTCACTCGGTTTCTAACTTTTTATAGTAGGGAAAGGATAAACAAATGGCTCAGTCGATAATTAGTGGGGGTAAGCGTATGTCATAAAAATGTTATTCTCTCACTTCTTACTACAAACTTTCTAATTCTCTAAAAAAAAGTGTAAAAATTGTCCTAAAAAAAGACACTTAACTGTTTTAAAAGTTTTAGTTAAGTGTTTCAAAAGTTTTACTTAACTGTTTTAAGAGTTTTAGTTAAGTGTTACTGTAAGTTGACATTTTGCTAATTGTATCCACTAAATATTAGCAACTCAACACACCTCTCACATCAAAAACTCCCTTCCTTTGGGGAAGGGTTGGGGATAGGTTATAAAAGCAAATGGAACCCGATGCTGTCACAGCGTCGGGTTCCTTGCAAACTTCAAACAACTAAAAAGTAAAAAGTTGCCTGACATAAATATTGAACATTTTCTTTGGGACTTTTATGCCTATCGGATGAACAGCAATTCACGGTATTTGGGTAGCGGCCACAGAGAGTCGTCTACAATCAGTTCGAGCTTGTCTATCTGATAGCGAATATCATCTAATTTCGGTTCTACCTGATCATGGTATGCGATAGCCTTGGCGTGTTCGTCCTCAATGACGTTTGCCTGTCTTCTCGCATTGACGAGTTCTTCTACCTGTCGTTCGATGGTGGAGGTGCGTTCCGCTATCTCCTCGATGAGTTTGATGTTTCTGGAAGAGAGTTGTTTTGCCTTCTCCTCGGGGAATACGGTTGCCATTCTATCCACGTTTTTCAGCAATTCGCTCTGGTAGCGTGTGGCAACGGGGATGATGTGGTTCATGGATAGGTCACCCAATACACGCGCCTCGATTTGTATCTTCTTGGTGTATGTCTCCCATTTCACCTCGTTGCGGGCTTCCAGTTCCTTCTTCGTCATGACACCAAGGCTCTCAAACATCTGGATACTATCGGCATCAAGATAGCGCTCGAAAATCTTGGGACACGACTTCTCCACGTCAAGTCCGCGTCTCGTTGCCTCTTCCACCCATTCGTCGCTATAACCGTTACCGTCGAAACGGATGGGCTTGCATGTCTTGATGTCTTCGCGTAGGATGTCGATGATGGCATGGAACTTAGGCGTGTGCTTGCCATCGGCGAACTCTGGGTTTTGGGAGATCTCGGCGATACGCTGGTCTACGCGCTTCTTGAAGTTGACCAATGCCTCAGCAACGGCACTATTGAGCGCTATCATAGCGCTGGCACAGTTGGCCTCGCTACCCACAGCACGAAACTCGAAGCGGTTGCCCGTGAAGGCAAAGGGCGACGTGCGGTTGCGGTCGGTGTTGTCGATGAGCAATTCGGGAATCTCAGGGATGTCGAGTTTCATTCCTTGCTTGCCGTCCATCGCCAATAGGTTCTCCCTGTCAGCTTTTTCGATATGGTCGAGCAGTTCGCTGAGCTGCTTTCCGAGGAACGAGGAGATGATAGCTGGCGGTGCTTCGTTGGCACCGAGACGATGTGCGTTGGTGGCACTCATGATACTGGCTTTTAGCAATCCGTTGTGTCGATACACGCCCATCAATGTCTCTACGATAAATGTAGCGAAGCGCAGGTTTTGCTCTGCCGTCTTCCCTGGTGCATGGAGCAAGATGCCATTGTCGGTAGAGAGACTCCAGTTGTTGTGCTTACCGCTTCCGTTGATGCCCGCAAACGGCTTCTCGTGCAATAGCACGCGGAACCCGTGCTTTCGTGCCATGCGTTTCATCACCGACATCAGTAGCATGTTATGGTCTACGGCAAGGTTGGTCTCCTCGTATATCGGTGCCAACTCGAATTGGTTCGGTGCCACCTCGTTGTGACGCGTCTTGCATGGCACACCCAATTCGAGTGCTTGTATCTCTAAGTCGCGCATGAAGGCTGCAACACGTTCTGGGATGCTACCGAAATAATGGTCGTCCATCTGTTGGTTCTTCGCACTATCGTGTCCCATGAGCGTGCGTCCCGTCAACAACAAGTCGGGACGAGCCGCATAGAGACCTTCGTCAACCAAGAAATATTCCTGTTCCCATCCGAGGTTAGAGGTCACCTTCTTCACCGATGGGTCGAAGTAATGGCAGACCTCCGTAGCCGCCACGTTCACCGCATGGAGCGCCTTGAGTAACGGAGCCTTGTAGTCGAGCGCGTCGCCATTATAACTGATGAATACGGTGGGAATGCACAAGGTATCGTCGATGATAAACACGGGCGATGTGGGATCCCATGCCGAGTAGCCGCGTGCCTCAAACGTACTACGAATGCCACCCGAGGGGAAGGAAGACGCGTCGGGCTCTTGCTGAACCAGCAATTTACCGCTAAACTCCTCTACCATACCGCCCTTGCCGTCGTGCTCGATGAAAGAGTCGTGCTTCTCGGCTGTACCCTCCGTCAACGGTTGGAACCAATGCGTGTAATGCGTTACGCCATTGTCCATCGCCCATTGTCTCATGCCAGCAGCCACGGCATCAGCCACGTCTCGGTCGAGTCGTGCCCCATGATCTGTTACGTCCATCATTTTCTCATAGATGTGCTTTGGCAAATACTTAAACATCTTCTCGCGTGTAAAGACTTTCTTGCCGAAATAGTCGCAAGGTCTCTCACTGGGTGTCTCTACGTCGAGTGGCTTCTTCTTGAATGCCTCTCCGACAACTTGAAATCGTAATGCTTCCATATTATTGTAGGGTTTTTTATAGAAAGTAAGAAAGTTAGAAGCAAGAAGCAAGAGATTACTCTTAATCTTCAACCTTCAATCTTCAATTTCCTTAATTGTGAATTGTGAATTATTAATTGTGAATTATCGATTCTTCATTTTTAAATACCGATTAACTTTCATGGCCGTTTGCTTGCCGCTTGCCATGGCGCGAACTACGAGAGAGGCACCATTGGCGGCATCACCACATACGAATACATTTTCGGGATATTGCGGATGTTCTGGCTTGATGAACCCCATGGCCAAGAGAACCAGTTCTGCCTTGATGACCTCCGCCTTTCCCTTTTCCACCATCAACGGGCGACCGCCATTCGGATTGGGTTGCCAATCTATCTCCTGTATCTTCACGCCTGTGAGTTTTCCGTCCTGACCGAGAAATTCAAGCGTGTTGATATTCCATCGTCGCGTACAACCCTCCTCATGACTGGAAGTGGTTTTGAGCGTACGCGGGTAGTTAGGCCACGGGTTGTTGGGGTCTACGGGACCTTCCACGGGCTTCGGCATAATCTCTATTTGCGTGACACTCTTACATCCCTGTCGATGGGCTGTGCCGATGCAATCCGACCCCGTGTCTCCTCCACCGATTACGAGGACGTCCTTTCCCTTGGCGGTGATGCGCTCCTCCTTGCTGAACTCCATACCTGCCAGCACTCGATTCTGTTGGGCGAGTAGTTCAAGCGCGAAATGTACGCCTTTCAACTCCCTGCCAGGTACGTTCAAGTCGCGTGCCGTAGGTGTTCCCGTGGCAATGATGATGGCATGGAACGAACTTGCTGGTTGGTTGTCGATACTTTCCAAGTTGTCTAAGCAAATCTCGGCATTGAATCGAAACTCGATACCCTCTTCTTCGAGGATGTTGATACGTCGGTCGATGATGGCCTTGTTCAACTTGAAGTTCGGAATGCCATAACGCAATAGTCCTCCCGCATT
>OCTX012278861.1_pt1 | contig 29777 bp, 16 predicted proteins | sample 1539691 | NCBI WGS metagenome assembly OCTX01 (sample SAMN02144231, study PRJEB22623) | gut metagenome | biome: sheep rumen | host: Ovis aries | place: New Zealand
TATGGAAAAAAGATTAATGTTGTTTATTGCTGCGTTCTTCCTCATGATAGGAACAGCGTTGGCACAGACAAAAGTTAATGGTACCGTTGTTACCCAGTTGGATAATGAGCCCGTTATCGGAGCTTCTATCATGGTAGTGGGTACGAACGAAGGTACAGTGACTGATGCAAATGGTCGATTCGAATTGGTTATGCCCGAGGGTAAAAAGACTCTTCGCATCACTTATGTCGGAATGGAACCACTGGAAGTAAGTGCACGTCCTAACATGCGCATTGTTTTGGCTGACGATGAGAATGCACTCAGCGAAATCGTTGTTACCGGTTATGGCGTGACTCGTAAGGCTGCCTTCACAGGTGCTGCCTCTACTGTTAGCTCCAAGACGATTGCCAACAAGACCGATGCCAACCCCATTAAGGCTTTGGATGGTTCTGTCTCTGGTTTGCAGTTGACCATGGCGTCAGGTCAACCTGGTGCTCCTGCTACTATCTTCATTCGTGGTCGTAACTCACTGAACTCAGGCACACAGCCTCTGTATGTTGTTGATGGTGTTACCTATTCTTCTGATGTTGTGGGTATCCGTGCTGACGAAGGTCAGGAGATTTCTCCTCTTGCCAACTTGAATGCCAACGACATTGAGACCATCACCGTATTGAAGGATGCTACTGCAACCTCTATCTATGGTGCTCGTGCTGCTAATGGTGTCATCGTTATTACCACAAAGAAAGGTAAGAGCGGTAAGCCAAAGGTAAACTTCAATGCTAAGATCGGTTGGCAGTTTATGCCTGCCTACAAGCACTTCAAGTACTACCCCGCAGGAGCTGATCAGTACAATGAATTGTGGGCTGAAGCTTGTGCTAACGAGAAAGCCGACCTGGGTGCAGATGGTGCTGTTCAGTACTATATGGATGGTTTGGGCTTGAATTATGATGCTCAGGGTTACAAGGACTTCATAATTTGGGGTACAGAAATCTATACTCAAGAAGGCAAGACTACCAACTGGCTTGACGAGGTGACCCGTACAGGATTTACTCAGAATTACTCTGTTGATGTTCAGGGTGGTGGTGTGGTAGCAGGAACTCCTTCTTACTATTTATCTTTGGACTACCTGAAAGACCAAGCCATCGTTATTGGCAAGGATTTGCAGCGTTATTCATTCCGCTTCAACTTCGAACATGAACCTTCTAAGGTTGTGAAGTTCGGTTTCAACACCAACTTTGTCTATTCAGAGACCAATATGGGTTCTGGTGGTGGTTACTTCACCGATCCTATTACTCAGGCCTTCATGCAGAGTCCTCTATCTCCAGTTTATACAGAAGAGGGCGCTTGGAACTTCGAGACCGTAAATGGCTACAACCCTGTAGCTATTCGCAGCGGCAAGGGCGACCAAAGTCTTGCCAAGCAGTATCGTGTGCTCTTCTCTCCTTGGGTTCAGATTAACTTCATGAAAGACTTGCACTTCTTGTCACGTGCCAGCATTGATGCTCACGTTGTTGACGAGTTCGGTTTCTGGTCGTTCATGCAGCCTCAGGGTAAGGATATGCGTGGTATGGGTGAAGACTCTAACAACTACAACATTCACCTGTCTATTACCAACACCCTGAACTACATTAAGACCTTCAACAAGGTACACAATTTGAATGTGATGTTAGGTCAGGAGGCTCAGAAAACCATCTTGAAGCAGGCTTATCTTGCAGGTTCTAACTACCCTGTTGAAGATATGCCCCAAGTGCAGTTGGCTGCAACTCCGAGTTCAGCATCGACAACCATGAACCGTTTGACGCTGGCTTCGTTCTTCGGTAATGTGGAGTACGACTATGCCAACAAGTACTATCTGTCTGCCAGCCTCCGTACCGACGGTTCTTCACGCTTTGCCCAAGGTCACCGTTGGGGTACGTTCGCTTCTGTCGGTGCCAAGTACCGCATCTCTTCTGAGGACTTCATGCAGGGCACCAAGGACTGGTTGCAGAACCTGACCCTGCGTGCCTCTTACGGTTCGTCTGGTAACTCTGAGGTGGGTGACGTCTCTGTACCTGCCGGTGGCTGGTATGCTGCCAAGGACCTCTACGGTTTTGGCTGGAACTACAACAGCCAGCCCGGTATGGCTTACGAGCAGATGGGTAATGACGACCTGCAGTGGGAGCGCACCAAGAAGTTCAATATTGGACTGGATGCCACACTATTCGGTCGCTTCAACCTGGAGTTTGACTACTATGTTCACAACACTACCGATATGGTGTTTGCCGTTCCTGCTTCTTACGCTATGGGGCTTACCTCTTACTATAAAAACATCGGTGAGTTGCAAAATAAAGGTATTGAGTTCACCCTCGGTGTCAACATTCTGAAGAATAAGGACTGGAACTGGAATGTTACTTTGACTGGTTCACACAACAAGAACGTTGTAAAGAAGCTTTCTACCGATATGCCTATCGAGGGAACCTATCAGATAACAGAGGTAGGCTATCCTATCTACCAGTTCAAGATGAAGGAATATGCAGGCGTTGATCCTGAGACAGGTGACGCTATGTGGTATCTGAATGAGACAGGCTCTGAGACTACCAAAGATTACAATGCAGCAGCTAAGCGCTATGTAGGTGATGCCAACCCCAGTTTCTTGGGTTCATTCACTAACAACCTGAACTGGAAGGGTATCGACTTCTCATTCCAACTGAACTATTCGTTCGGTCGTAAGATTTATGGTAACAGTTTGCGCTATGACGAGCAGATTGGTGGTTCGTTTGGTGAGAACTTCACCCAGTATGTTTACGATAACCGTTGGAAGCAACCTGGTGACATTACAGATGTTCCTCGCCTGAACGTAGGCTATGGCCTCGGAACTGAGAGCACATTGGCAAATTCTCACTCATCTCGTTTCCTGATGGATGGCAATTATGTAAAACTGCGTAATATTACATTGGGCTATACCTTCCCATCTGAGTGGACAGAGAAGTTCTATGTAAGTCGCCTGAGAGTTTACGTACAGGCAGACAACCTTTACACATGGGGATGCAAGAACTACCGTGGTTTCGATCCTTCAAGTGTTGGAGCCAACGGCGTACAGTGGTGGAACTTCCCACAGTCACGTAATGTCGTATTTGGTGTAAATGTAAGCTTTTAATGAAACCAGAAAAAATAGAAGACAATGAAAAATATTAAGATATTTGCGATAGGTGCTGTTTTGACTTTAGGCCTGGCTTCTTGCAGTGATAACTACTTCGATGTAGATATGGATCAAAACAAGACCTCAGAAACAGCCTATACTTCAGCACAAGATGTGAAGAACGGTATGATTGGTGCTTACTATGCATTGGGTAACTACCGTTTCTATGGAAACTATGTGGTAGCTTTGGGTGATATGGCATCTGATATTGCTACTGCCAGCTCTTCAACAGGTCACTTCTTTGCCATTAATTCGTACGGTATTACTGATACAAATGGTGAATTGGATGATATTTGGAATTATGGTTATAAGGTGATAGACCGTTCAACACGTGCTATCATCGGTGCTGGAAAGATTATTGAAGGTGGCGTTACAGAGGCCGAAGAGTATGCAATCAATTCATACCTGTCGCAGTGCTATGCACTTCGCGCTCTTGCCACATTTACGATGACCAACATCTTCGGTTTGCCTTATCAGGCTGGTCAGTCAAACAGCCAGTTGGGTATCATTCTTATCAAAGACAAGATTTATACTATCAATGACGAGGTCCATCGTTCTACTGTAGAGGAATGCTACGCTCAGGTACTCGAAGACATTGCTAATGCCAAGAAGTACTATACTGATGAGAGCGAAATGAATGGTGCTCCACAGTTCTACTTTAATTTGGCAGCCATCTATGCTTTGGAGGCTCGCGTCAATCTCTTCATGGGTAAATATACCGAGGCTAAAACTGCAGCTCAAAACGCTATTGACGAGCGCGGGTCTGATGGTGCAACAGCAGCTAACTATGTTTCGATGTGGTCGTCGAATGCTATTTCGCCCGAAGATATCTTTACCATCAACAAGACCAACGATGATAACTTGTCTGCCAATGCATTGAACACACTCTATGGCTCGTATAAAGGCGGTTTGACAAACTTTACTAAGGGCTTGTTTGGAGCAAACGACTATCGTGCAGGTGTTTTGAACAACTATGCTTTCAAATTCTGTGGTTTGCCCACTGCTCAGGCAGTAAGCAATATTCCAGTATTCCGAGTTTCAGAGATGTATCTGATTCTTGCAGAGTGTGAGGCTCAGTTGGGCAATACAGCTGATGCTCAAAATGCACTATTCTTCACGGCTCAGCGTGATGCAGACATTACCAGCGCAACCGACCTGCCTTCTACTAAGGACGCACTGATGACTTTCATCAACGACGAACGTGTTCGTGAGCTCTATCAAGAGGGCTTCCGTTGGTACGATGCTCGTCGTCAGGGCTTGAAGATTACTGTGGCTACAACAAGTCAGAACTTCGACATTGCTAAGTTCGTTTATCCTATTCCTGCATCAGAGATCAATGCAGGTTATGGAACGGAACAGAACGAAGGCTGGTCAAGTAATCTGCCTAAGTAACATAATACCTATTCAAAACAGTGGTGTGTCGGCAATATAGGAACCGGCACACCCTTTTACTTTTTAAATTTAAATGCCTATGCGCAAGAATGTACTTTTATTATTAACTATCTTATGGAGCATCCATACAACCGTATATGCTCAACATCGGTCGTTCAGTAGCATGAAGCGTATTGCACAGGAAAAACTTTCTGAAAGCGAGGTCAACCTTTTAGATAATCTGTGCAACCTTTACATTTATGGCAATGACAAGGGATTCGTTATTATGAATCGCGACGGAGAGAGTAAGGCTATCATTGGCTACTCTCACACCAAATACGACAAAAGCTGCCTGCCTGAAGGATTGAAATGGTGGTTAGGAGTAGCGGGAAAAGCCACGCAAGTACAAGGTATCATCCATGAATCTACAACTAAAAGAGCTCCGTTTACTGCTGTTGAGCCCTTTATCAAGTCAACATGGAATCAAGGGAAACCATATTACTATCTTTGTCCGAAAAATCAAAGTGGAGAAAACTGCATGACGGGTTGTGTGGCTACTGCCCTGTCGCAAGTGCTTTACTACTACAAGTACCCTACAACATCAGAAGGCAGCGGATCGTACACCGTTGGAGATAAAGAATATGAAAAGTCCATCAATACCACCTACGACTGGGAAAATATGAAGGACAACTATAAGCAGACGGAACTGCGTTCCTCTGCTCCTGTACAGGCTGTTGCTGCCTTGATGCGCGATTGTGGTTATGCAACTGGGATGAACTACTCAGCTGAAAGTAGTGGCGCTGGAGATTATAGTATGGCATTGGCTTTAAGATACAACTTTAAATATGACTCTTTGGCTATCAGATATTATGCTCGCAGTAACTACTCCGATGAGGAATGGAAAGGAATGGTTTACGCTGCACTCGAAAAGAAAATGCCTGTTATGTATGCTGGTACTGATGAAGCGGGACAGTCAGGGCATGAATTCCTGCTCTGTGGCATTGACAATGAAGGATTGGTCTATGTTAACTGGGGCTGGGGAGGCGATGGTGATGGCTTCTTCGATTTAGATGCACTGAAATACTTCGGAAATGAGTTCAACAGCTATCAGACAATGGTAATAGGTACGAGGCCTCAACAGACACCAGACGCTCAAGATAAATTTGAATCAACATGGGTGGCTGACAACATTAATTATTCTGTAGTGGATGAAGATGTTTTACAGATGGAACTGAGCTATCTGTTCAACTATTCGATTTTGGATTTTAACGGCACTATTGATTTGGCTTTGGAAAACAAGAGTAAGTCAAGTGAAGTGACTTATTTAAATATAGTGGATACCAACGATAAAGATGTAGGTAGGGTTCAGCCTCTCTATGGTTTCTACTTTGTTGACGAAGAAACAGACAAAATTAGCCCTGTGCAAATGGAAGGCTTCAAAGAGCTGGCTCCTGGTATCTATCGTATGTATCTCACCTGTAAGGAAAAGCGCGACAGTCAGCGACAGCTGATTCGGAGTTCTGGCGGTGTACAATATGCAACACTTAAGAAACTCAATGATGGTACTTTACTTGTATCCAACAATGATGTTGATGATATTGATACTGGTATCCAGGCCGTTCACAGCGCTAAAACATCCTATGCCTCAAATACACTTTACAACCTGAAAGGTCAAATGATTTCGCCTAACGCCAAGATACAGAAGGGTATTTATGTGGTGAATGGCAAGAAAGTAATCAGATAATCAACTCAAAAACAGATACGAACGTATCTAAGTCTCAAAATGATAGTTATCGGGAGTCCCTCGTGAGAAGGTCTCCCGATGTTTGTTTGATGTCTGTTTGGAAAATGCCGCCAAAAAGGACATGATGACATAAATCAAGAAAAAATGAACGTTTTGTGCAAAAATTAATTAAAATTTGTTGCAGTTTAAAAATTTTACCCTATCTTTGCGGTGTAATTCAAAAATTATTTATTCACTAAATTTGAATAGGATTATGAAAAAGCTGATGATGATTGCTGCCATGATGGTAGCTGCAATTAGCGCAAATGCTCAGAATGAGGTTGGTCAGATCACATTGATGCCAAAGGCTGGTATCAACATCTCTACTATCACTGGTGACTTCGAGGGTAAGAAGTCTAAGGTTGGTCTCGTTGCTGGTATTGAGGCTGAATATGGCATCACCGAGAATTTCGGTCTGCAGTTCGGTCTGTTGTATTCTATGGAAGGTTACAAAGGTAATGTTGTTGCTGTAACTGAACAGGGCATTCAGTTTGTTTGTGCTTATATCGCAGATGCTAAGTATAACTTTGATTATCTCAACATCCCCATCTTGGCTCAGTACTATGTTATTAAGGGTCTTGCTGTAAAGGCAGGTATCCAGCCCGCATTCAATGTACGTCACAAGGCTTCTGTAGATGGAAACACTACAAACATTGAAGGTGTAAAGAGCTTCAACTTCTCTATTCCTGTGGGTCTGTCTTACGAATATCAGAACTTCGTACTCGATGCTCGTTACAACATCGGTGTTACTAAGATCTACAAGGAAGCAGATCAGGGTCGTAACAGCACATTCGCTATCACTCTGGGTTACAAGTTCGCTCTTTAAGACGAATACCGTTAGTATAGTATGAAAAAATAAAGGGTGCGCTCCTTGCTTGAGGGGCGCACTTTTTTTGAGTGCAAAACCTGAGCTTGTGGAGCTGAGTTAAAATTATTTAAATTATTGATTATTTCAGAATAAATGTTTATCTTTGCATCATTAGAGTTAAATTACATTTGTTATATTCACTAAAAAATCACTAATATGAAAAAAATGATGATGATTGCCGCTTTGATGCTCATGAGCGTCGGCGCATTTGCTCAGCGTCCTGTTGGTGGATTAACCATTAAGCCAATGGTAGGTATGACCTTAACCACAATTACTGGTGGAAATGCAGATATGAAGGTTGGTCTGGCTGCTGGTGCTGAAGTAGAGTATGTGTTGGCAGAGAAGTTTGCTCTGACCGGTGGCTTGATTTACTCTATGCAAGGATGTAAGTATTCTGAGGGAGGTACTTCTTCAACTACAAGCCTTGACTACATCAATGTTCCTGTTTTGGCTAACTACTACATCATTCCAGGTCTTGCTGTCAAGGCTGGTTTGCAGCCAGGTTTCAAAGTTCGTGGAAAGTGGAAGACAGAAGCTAATGGCCAGTCAACAGAGGGTGACTTTAATGGAGGAAAGTCTTTTGATTTGTCCATTCCTTTCGGAATTTCTTATGAGTTCTCTGATTTCGTGATAGATGGTCGCTATCAGTTGGGTCTTACTGACACATCAAATGGTGGTTCAAGCAAGAACAGTGTGTTCATGATTTCAGTTGGTTACAAGTTTGACCTCTAATTGGTTTTTGAATAGTTAGACAAGGGTGCGCTCCTCGCTTGAGGGGCGCACTTTTTTTGACTGCACTCGAGGAAAAAATGGAGCGTACTCAAAAAAAATTTCGAGTGCACTCAAAAAAGTTTTGTGGAATCAAAGAAATATTGTACCTTTGCCAAACGATGAGAAGAAATTGGTTGATAACCATAATGTTAATCTGGTTGGTGGGGACATCGGCAGCACGTGATGTGTTGGTCGAGCATTATCAGATGGCGCATCTCGATCTGGCAGCAGGACTTCCCAACAACAATGTCAACCAATTCTTTGTAGATAGTCAGGGCTTTGTGTGGATTTCAACCTATGGAGGTGGTGCTGTTCGTTACGACGGCTTCTCGTTTATGTCGGTGGGTCTGGCTAATCCCCAAGGTTGGAGCAGTAATTCCTGCAAGAGTATAGCGGAAGATAAGTTCCATCGACTCTGGATAGCCTACGATGAGCGCACTGATGTGATCGATATGCGCACCATGAGTAGCACTACGCCTTGTACGAAAACGGGCGATATCAGCTCTTTGCTCGATCATGCCTCTGTGGGTGTCTATTGCGACTCCAAAGGAGCCATTTGGCATGTCATGGGTGACTCCATTCTGCGCTATACCTTCAGTGAATCGGGCAACATCAGTCACATCAGTCGATATCACTATGTGGGGAATACCCCCGATGTGTGCATCAAGGACATAGAACAGGACGGAACGGTGTGGATATGTATTGACGGCGGACTTTTCCGTTTGGCTGAGCGTAATGGCAAACTGGTGCGCGAAGAAATTTCTTCGAGTATGTCTGCCTTTCGCGGCCTTTATGTGACGGATATGCTGAAGCGAGGCAGCAAGGTTTGGATTACTACCAACGAAGGCCTTTTTGCTTATGACCAGTATTTGCACGAAATACAGACCTTCCGACAGCAACCCGGACAGGAGAACTCGGATCATAGCCTTTCTCATAACTTTACCACGTCGTTGGCAGAATCGCCCGACGGACGGCTGATGATAGGCTCCTTGCGGGGCATCAATATCCTGTCTGAGCAGCTGAACACCTTCCAGCACTGGGATAACGGCAGTAGTGAGAACCCACTCCCAAGCGATTTCATCCATTGCATGATGGTGCACGACGGTCAGGTTTGGATTGGCACAGAAACAGCAGGCGTGGTGAAGTTGACACCCCGTCCGCTCCTTTTGCGCAATTATGTTCATCATGCAGATGACACCAGCAGTATCTCTGCCCACCCCGTGAATGCCATGTATGTGGAGCCTGACGGTACGCTGTGGGTCGGCACCGTGGAAGGAGGTTTGAATTGCAAGGCAGTGGGCAGTCATGCCTTTGAACATTTCACTACCCAGAACTCAGGACTTTCCCATAATTCCGTATCAGCACTGGAAGCCGATACTCACGGACAGCTTTGGGTAGCCACATGGGGCGGGGGACTGAACAAGGTGAACCTGGGCAGTAAGAAAGTGGAGCATGTAGAACTGCCGGCAGATATGACGCCGATTACCAACTATATCGGTGCGTTGGCATACGACAAATACAATGATGCGCTGTGGATTGGTTCTAACGATGGTGTGTTCTTTTACGACCTGAAAACGGGCGCTGTCACCGATCCGTTTGATGGCAACCGGCTGACGCGCGGCTGTATAGGTTCATTGATAGACGCCGAGGGACAACTGTGGATGGGTTGTATCACTGGTTTACGTGTTATCGACTTGCACTCTAAAAAAACTGGGGAGGGCAAATTCCGTGTGAGGAGCCTCTATACCAAGCTCGACCATCCAGAGCTTCGCATTGTCGATAAACTCTGCTGCTTCTGTCAAACGGAGGATGGCACGCTTTGGCTGGGCTCCAATGGCTACGGACTTTATCAGCGCATCATAGACGAAAAGGGCAAAGAAACCTTCCTGAATCTGACCACTAACGATGGACTTGCCAATAATACCGTTCATGGTATTGTGGAAGACAAGCAAGGCCGGTTGTGGATTACCACCGCCAATGGTCTTTCAGTTTATGACCCTCGCGCGCGTACCTTTATTAACTATAAAGAGAGCGACGGACTGCTTTGTCAGCGGTTCTACTGGAACTCGGCTGTTAAAGCTGCCGATGGTACCATCTATCTTGGCAGTATGAAGGGGCTGATTGAGGTGGTGGACGAAAACAAAGAGGCAGTTTTCCCTGTCCACCTCACCTTGACACAGCTCTTGGTGGATAATCAGATAGCTACACCCGTCAATAGCGACTATATTGACGAGGATATCTCGCAGGTAAAGGTTATTCGTCTGCACGAATCTAACAAATCATTCGAAATACAATTCTCGGCACTCACCTACGCGGGCGATGGTATAGGGCGCTATAGTTACCGACTGCGAGGCTTCGAGGAAGAATGGATCAGTCTTCCGTCGGGTGTCCATTCGGTGCGCTATACTGCACTGAAGCCGGGCAACTATACCTTTGAGGTGAAATACAATGCGGAAATCAATGCCGATGAAGAGCATAAGATCTACGTGCAAGTCCATGTGGCTCCCTATTTCTGGAAGAGCTGGTGGTTCAACCTGTTGTTGGTGGTTGGCCTGATAGCATTTGTGGTTTGGTTCTACCGCTATAAGGAAAAGGAATGGCGACGTGAAGAGGCAGAGCGCCTGCTTATGCCCATCCGCAAGGTATTGGAGGAGGCAGACCATCCCCAGCAGCTGCAGTCGCGCATACAGAATATTCTCGACAATCAAGAAAAACATAAAATCAGTGTCCACAAGAGTGTGGAGGCTGATAAGAAAGAGGTATTGCGTACCAATGTGCCCTTTATGGACCAAGCTATGGAAATCATGGAAAAGAATTATTCAAACAGTGAGTTCGGTATCCAGGAGTTTGCCGATGCACTGGGCATGAGCAAGAGCTTGGTGAGCAAGCGCCTCAATGCTGAAACAGGTCAGAGTACCGGCCAATTTATCCGTAACTACCGTCTTACTATTGCAAAACGCCTGATATTGGAGAATATCAGCAACCGCAACATCGCTGAGATAGCCTATGCGGTGGGTTTCAACGACCCAAAATATTTTACCCGCTGTTTCACACGTGAGTATGGAACTAGCCCCAGCACATATACGGGTGATGAGGAAAAAGGTAGTCTTGATTTAAATCAAAACGAGGGAAAAGAGTAGTTTTTACACCAAAATACACTTTTGTCCACCTTAAATATCATTTTGTCCACCTCCTCTACGTGCTTATTATATATCTTTGCGCTCGAATCGTAACTACAAACGACTGAAAACAATATTTTTTAATTCAAATAATTTTCTAACCTAAATGCAAAAGCAATGAGAAAAGAACTATTATTCTCTTTGATGCTGACATTCGGAATCACGGGTGGACTTACCGTCTGTCCTGTTTCTGCCAATGCAGCAGTGACTCAGCAGACCATCAAGGTCAAGGGTCAGGTTGTGGATCAAGACGGGGAACCCCTGATTGGTGCTACAGTAAGGGTTAAAGGTGCTTCTTCAGGAAGTGTTACCGACATTGACGGTAACTTCCAGATTGATGCAGCTTCTAACGCAACTCTCGTTATTAGCTATGTAGGCTACAAAGACCGTGAAATTGCAGTCCGTGGCCGCGCTGTGATTGATGCTATCCAGTTGGAGTCTGACTCCCAGGTGCTGGATCAAGTGGTAGTCGTAGGTTACGGTACTCAGAAGAAGGCTGACTTGACGGGTGCTGTATCTATTGTAAACGCTGACGAACTGAAGCGTGTATCTAACTCTAACATCTCAACGATGTTGGAAGGTAAGGTTGCCGGTGTGCAGATTACATCTGACGGTCAGCCTGGTGCCGACCCCGCCGTACGTATTCGTGGTGTCGGTTCTTTCGGTGATACTGCACCTCTGTATGTTGTTGACGGTGTGCCCATGGGTACTTCTATCCGCGACTTCTCTCCAAACGACATTGAGACCATTCAGGTGTTGAAGGATGCATCTGCAGGTGCTATCTACGGTTCTCGTGCAGCCAACGGTGTGGTAATCATCACAACCAAAGGCGGTAAGAAGGAACAGCCTCTGAAGGTTGACTATAAGGGTTACTTCGGTGTCGACTGGATTTCCAAGAGTAAATACGAGGTCATGAATGCCAATCAGTATAGCAACTACTTGGCACAGGCTTGTATGAATTCCGGTACTCCTATTCCTGGAGGTTATGTTCAGAACCCAGAGACTGGTAAGTATCAGTTTGTTGATAACACAAATACCGACTGGTTTAATGAGGTGTTCAAGACGGGTATTCGTCAGAACCATAACATCAACCTGAGTGGTGGTGGTGCACATAATACCTATAATATTGGTCTTGACTACTACCAGCAGAAGGGTACGCTGAAAGGTGCAGGTCCTAACTACCAGCGTTTCACTGCTCGTGTAAACAACACGATGGAGACCAAGTTCATCAACTTCCGTACCAGCATTGTTTACTCTCACTCAAGTCAGGACGGTATTGGTGTTGGCAATGGTGACTCTTACATCGAGGGAACCTATTTCAGCCTTGAGCCTGTCCTGTTAACTGTTTCTACTATACAGCCTACCATTAAGGCCTATGATGAGTCAACATGGTATTTGGATGACAAGGTAAGTTCTGCCAAGAACTATGACTACGATGCCTATGGCTATGGAGTTTACTATGACGAGTTGCATGGTGATATTTCTAAATCTAACCCCTTGCTCTTCAATAATCTGCTGACCCGTAATACCATCGTTGACCGCGTTGTTGCTACCGGTTCTGCTGATGTTGATATTCTCAAAATGCTTGGAATGGAAAGTAAGAACCACAAGCTGAACTACAAACTGAACCTCTCTTATAGTAAAACCCACGCACAGGATAAGACTTGGATTGCTGCATGGATTCAGAGCCGCCGTGTATATCTGGAAAAGAGTAGAGAGCGTTTGTCAAAAGATAGACGTACCTATTCTGACTTTCTCGTTGAGAACACCCTAACGTGGGATGGAAATTTCGGTTTGCACCATGTTAATCTCTTAGGTGGTATCACTTATGAAGAGGAAAACACTAACGAATTACACGGATGGGGTATCAGCCTGCCATTACCATATTATTTGCAGTTACAGAATGCAGAATCACGTGACGCAAGCTCCTTTGAGTACAAACATGCTCTCACTTCTTTCATTGGTCGTTTGAACTATGACTATGATGGTAAGTATCTGCTCTCTTTCATTCTCCGTCGTGATGGTAGCTCTCGTCTGACTAAGAACATCCGTTGGGGTACATTCCCATCAATCTCTGTAGGTTGGCGTTTCGATAAGGAAAAATTCTTCCCAATCGACCACAATATTGTTAATATGTTCAAAGTACGTGCCAGCTATGGTGAACTTGGTAACGAGAATATTGGTGAATATAGGTATCAGGCTACGATGCGTCGTGGTTACATGACCTATAGCTTCGGTAATAATGTTGTTGCTGGTTCTTCTATCGAGGAATTTGTAAATAGCAATATCTCTTGGGAAAAGAAAAAGACCACTAACATAGGTATTGACCTTGCCATGTTTAACAACCGCTTGGAGTTCACTGCTGAGTGGTACATGAATAAGTCAACCGAACTGTTGTATGGTGTGCCCGTTCCTGCCAATGCAGGTGTTGCCAACACCAGTGTTACTATGAACGCTGCTTCTATGCAGAACAGTGGTTTCGAGTTCTCTGCAACCTATCGTAACCGTGACCACGCTTTGAAATGGCAGGTTGCCGCTAACTTGAGCACCTTGAAGAACAAGGTTAATTCACTTGGTTTCGGTACAAACTCTTATATTACTGGCGACTATGCTACCTTCGTTGGTCAGGAAGTTGGTCAGTTCTATGGATATGTTTATGAGGGCATTGCTCGTACACAGGCCGACTTGGATGATCATGCTTCTCAACCTGGTGCAACAATCGGTGACTGCCTCTATAAAGATGTAAACGGTGACGGACAAATCACAGCCGACGACCGTGTCGTTCTGGGCAGCGGTCTGCCAAAGGTGAACTTCGGTATCAGTGCTCATCTGGAGTATAAGAATTTCGACTTGAGCATCTCTACCTTCGGTGCTTTGAACTATCATGTAACTGACGGTATCTATAACAGAATAACCTCTTGCTACGGCTATGATAATAAGGATGTCAGCATGCTTGATGCCAATCGTTACTCAGCTGACGGTCTGACTTATATTTCAAATGTTCCACGTACCTACATCTCAGCTAATGGTGAGGGATGGAATGACTACTTCAGCGATCGTAAGATTCAGAATGCAGCTTACTGGAAGATTGCCAACATTGAGTTGGGTTACAATTTCCCTGATAAGTGGTTCAAGGGTGTTGTCTCTGGTGTACGTGCATACGTTTCTGTACAGAATCTACATACTTTCACCAAGTATAAGGGATATAATGTAGACTATGCTGGTGGTACGTTTACTCCTGGTTTCAACTGGTGCTCTTATCCAAGTGCAAAGAGCTTCATGGCTGGTATTCTTTTCTCATTCTAATATATAAAAGAGGTAATTATTATGAAACTATATAAATATTCACTTGCCCTTTTGATGGGCATCGGCACGCTGACTTCGTGCAGTGATAAGTTGGAGCTGACTAACCCCAACCAGCCGACAACCGGTACTTTCGGCAATACTGTTGAAGATTTAGAAGAGGCAGTGATTGCTTGCTATCACCACATCCGCATGGAGGGCACATATGCTCGTGTGGGATATACGCTTGACTTGGTTCGTGGTGATGAGGCATGGAACTCTGCTCAGGGATGGGGTTACTATCTGGCTGATAAGTTGAGCCCCTCAACAACCGACGAGATTTATGCTCTCTGGCCTTGGCGTGACTGGTACTATGTTATCAATATCTGCAACTTTGTCATTACAAAATGTAATGCAGAGGAGAATCTGCCAGTTGCTAAGCAACGCCTCAAGGGACAGGCTCTCTTTATCCGCGCTCTTGCCTACTATAATCTGGCAGGTTACTATCAGAACCCTGCTTTGATTCTTGATTATAATGAATATTCTTCACTAGATGGTCTTTATGCTTCTAACAAGCAAGAAGGCGATGCATCTGCATTTGACCAGTACGACCGTGTGATGGATCAGGTAGAGGCCGACTTTGCTGAGGCTCTGTCATTGCTTCCTGCTAAGACAGAAGGCGGTGAATGGGCTAAAGGTCGCGCCACGAAGGGTGCTGCCGCTGGCTTCTATGCTCGTGCATTGATGCAGCGTCATAAGTATAGCGATGCACTCGCTGTGCTGGAGAGAATTATCAACAAGGAGTTCGGTGAGTACAAACTGATGGACAACTATGGTGACAATTTCCGTGAGGGTAGTGCATACGAGAACAATGCCGAGAGTCTCTTCGAAGTACAGTTCCTGGACTACGGTACACAGGGTACTGATGATGAGTGGACTCCAGTCAATATCAGTAAGAATGCTTCTCAGGGTCATGCCGTTGAGAGTAACTTCGGTCCTGGCGACTTTGGTGGTTGGGCTGACATCTCTGCCGCTCCTTGGCTCTATCATCTCTTCTTGGCTGAGAAGACCAAGAACAACAGACTTGACCCACGTCTCTACTGGACCATTGGTACTTATGAGTCTGACTGGGATAACTTTAAGAGTGAATTGGGTGTTTTAGGTAACACTTGCTATATGTCAGAAATGACAGAAGATGCTCCCGTTGTAACCAACAACAACAATGGTGGTCTGCCTATTGCAAAGTGGACAAATATGCGTACGGGTCTTTACAACACGGTCGTTGTAGGTCTGAAGTGTGGTATCAATCTCCGACTGATGCGTTACTCCGATGTACTGCTTCGCGCTGCTGAGTGTGAGAACGAGGTTAATGGTCCAACACAGCGTGCTATTGACTGGATCAACCAGGTACGTAGTCGTGCTCAGTTGAATGGTTTGGCTCTTGCCGACTTCAATTCCAAGGACAAGCTCTTCGAACAGATTGCCAACGTGGAGCGTCCAAAAGAGTTCGGTTGCGAGTATGGTCGCGGTCTTGATCTTCAGCGTTGGGGCTTCTTCTACAGCAATGATCGTATGGAGCAAATGAAGCAGCATACAGCTTATAAGCTCTCTAATGACAAGACAATCGTGAAGAATGCTGTTAAGTTTGGTGATGCAGGTGTTGAATGTTCTGCATCTACCTATCTTGATGGTCACGAGTATTACCCCATTTGGCAGACAACTCTGAACGATAATCCTAATCTTGTAGGAAACTCTGCTAACGAGACTGTCAATAACGCTTTCTACTTCTCTAACAAGGGTTGGACAATTCATCCTGTTGTAGATTTAACAAAGTAAACGTATAAAAGAAATTAAGATTATGAAATATCTCAATAAATTAGCATCAGTCTTCTTATTTGCAACTTTGGGAGTGTTTATGCTCTCAAGTTGTGAAGGCAGTGATCTTTACAAAGTGGGTGCTCCTGATTGGCTCTCAGAAATGGGAGGTGACGAGGAGGAAGAAGGTGGCGACGAGGAGGACTTGTCAGGTCAGATGGAAGATGTTTATACCATCGGAGCTACAGATTTCTCTACTGGCTGGTGGCAGCAGTTCTCTAAATACTATGTGATTCCTGAGGCCACAAAATGGATTGCTCAGTTTACGCTGAATATCAATCCCAGTGCTACTAATACTTATAAAAACTATGCAATGATTATCTCTAACGATGTAGATCGTGGCGGAGATGGTTATGCTGAATATGGCGCTATTCGTTTCGACCATCAGCCCAGTGGAAACTCTGAATGGGGTGACTACATCAATCGAGATTTAGTAGAGAGTAATCTAACTTTTTCTTCTGACACAGATTCAGGTGTAGAAAAACTTGGTGGTAAGGTTACGTTGACAGTGGATCGTACAGAGGGTGGATTGGTCGTTAAGATGACCAATGGTACAGTGACAAAAACCTATACCCAGACAGATCCTCTTGCTAATCTGAATGCAGACCAGTCTAACACAAATATTCGCGTGTTCCTTGTTCCAGAGGGCAGTTATATCGACTGGATTTCTACCAATCTTGAGCCTATTGGCGGATGTACAGAGGCTGGTGACAAGCAGCCATTGAAGATGACCCTCAGTGGTGTACCAAAGAAGGTTCTTCTTGGTGCAACTCAAGAAGAGGCATTTGCTAATATAAAGGCAACTGTTGAGTTTGAACAGGGTGTTACTGCTGAAGTTGCAACAGAAGACCTTACACTTCAAGCAGTTCCTGATATGAATAGTCTTGGAACTAAGACTTTGGTTGCAGCCTACAGTAAAACATATAAGGGTGAGGGCGCTACTACACCAGTTGTGGCTTCTGTTCAGTTCGAGGTTGTTGATAAGATGTACACCTGTGTTGGTCTGACCGACAACTCAACTCCATGGTGGACAGCATTCTCTGATGATATTAAGATTGGACCGAAGGAGACCTTCGTCAGCACCTTCACCAACTACACGAATGGCGCTGCCAACTGGAACAACTTCCTCGTTATTCTGCGTAAGGCAGACAAGGGAGAATATGCTGTAGTTCGTGCCGATAACTTTGGTTGGGGTGCAGGCTATGATGGCATTGCTACCGCAACAACCGAGGAAGGTCGTGACTGGGCTGCCTGGGCTGCCGCTATGGATGGTGCAAAGGTTACCACTTACGTAACCAACAATGGTGACGGCACCGCAGATATCAAGGCTGTGATAGAAGGTAATAACGGAAATATCTATACTCAGGACTATAAAGGCATTGGTAATATTGATCCAAATGACTTCTACTTCTGCTTCACCGTAGAAGGTGGTCACCTTGAGTTCGATAACGTTCTCGGCTTGGAAGACAACTCTACTCCGTGGTGGACAGCCCACTCAGCCGATATCACCGTACCTTCTGGTCAGACATATACAACCCGCTTCAAGAATTACACGAATGGTGCTGCCAACTGGAATAACTTCCTCGTTGTGCTGACTCGTGCAGACAATTCTGAGTATGCTGTGATGCGTGCCGACAACTTCGGTTGGGGTACAAGTTATGACGGTATTGCAACTCCAGCTACCGAGGACGGACGTGACTGGGTTGCCTGGGCTGCCGCTATGGATGACGCAACAGTGACTGTATCTGTTACTAATAACGGTACTTCTGCTGATGTCGAGTGTATTATTGTGGGTAACGACGGAAATACCTATACCCAGAATTACACGGGTATCAGTCCTATCGAGGCTGATAACTTCCGCTTCCGCTTCACCTGTGAGGGCTCTCACTTGGTATTTGAATAATGTATAAAAAGAATTGTATTATGAAATATATATCTAAACTATTAGCGCTGTTTGCCATCGGAATGATGGCAACAGCCTGTAGCAACGACATTAGTGAGGTAAACCTCCCTTTGACGGTTACTACTCCTACAGTATCTTCCGTTTCTGGTAGCTCTGCTATTGTGACGCTAACGGCAACGGGTTCGCATATCATCCATCGTGGTGTATGCTACTCAACTTCGCCTAATCCAACGATTAGTGATGAAAAGGTGTATTCCACCAGTAAAGATATGGTGTTGACTGTTGGCGGTCTTGCTAAGAGCACAACTTATTATGTTCGTGGTTTTGCACAGACCAGTTACGATGTGGTTTACTCTGATGAGGTTTCTTTCACGACAACGGATGCTGAATCGGTAGAGGATGATCCACAGACTGAAGGACCGTCAGCACTGAAGCGCGTTAGCGTTCATGATCCAAGTATTGTATGGGATCCAACTACAAGTAGTTATTATGTCTTTGGCTCTCACCGTGCTGCCGCTAAGTGTAACAACATGATGTCTTGGGAGGCATTTACTGCTCCTTGGGCTACGGCTACCAGCAATGATGCTGCCAACGCTGATGCGTTTACTACTCCTGAGGTGACTAAGTTGAAGAAGGGTGGTACAGAATATGACCTTAACTTCAATGCCTTCGCTTGGTCTGCACGTGGAAGTGCTGATTATAATGTTGACGGAATGATGTGGGCACCTGACGTGATCTACAACAAGAAATTGAATAAGTGGTGTATGTACCTGAGCATCAATGGTGACGGATGGTATTCAAGCGTCATCATGCTGACCGCCGACAATATCACGGGTCCTTATCGCTATCAGGCTCCTGTTGTCATCAGTGGTTTCCGTTCTGGCGATTCTTATAAGTCTACTGACTTGGAGATTGTATTGGGTGAGCAGACTTCTCTGCCTGAGCGCTATGCTCCAACTGACAACTATGGTAACCACTGGCCTAATGCTATCGACCCCTGCGTATTCTATGATGAGAATGGCAAGCTGTGGATGTCATACGGCTCATGGAGCGGTGGTATCTTCATGCTGGAACTTGACGAAGAGACTGGTCTGCGTGACTATGATGTAACCTATGCCGAGAGCGCTACTTCCGATCCTTACTTCGGTAAGAGAATTGCCGGTGGTTCTTATGCTTCTGGTGAGGCTTCTTATATTGAATATATCGGTGGTTACTACTTCCTGTTCATGACCTATGGTGGTCTGGAGGCTGCTGGCGGTTATCAGATGCGTGTGTTCCGTTCTCAGAATCCTGATGGACCATACGTTGACAGTAAGGGTACTTCTGCAGTCTATGATTCTTATCAGTTGAACTTCGGTGCTGGCGAAAATGACGGTAACCGTGGTGTGAACATCTTTGGTGCTTATTCTAAGTGGGGTAACCTGCTGACTGGTGGTGCTGAGGCTGCTTCAGGTGAGCGTTCACAGGGTCACAACAGTATCATTGCAGCTCCAGACGGACGTACTTATCTGGTTTACCATACTCGCTTCCAGGAATGGGGTGAGGGCCATCAGCTCCGTGTTCACCAAGTTTATCAGAACGAGGAAGGCTGGCTGGTTGCAGCTCCGTTCGAGTATACTGGTGAGGGCGTGAAGAGTGCTGGTATCGCGGCAGCCCAGAAGGTGGCAACAGCCGATATCCCAGGTAACTATAAGTTGCTGACGCATAGATACGGACTGGATCATTCTATTAAGGAATATGCTGTTCCTGTTGACATTACGCTGAATGCTGACGGAACGATTTCCGGTGATGCTACTGGTACATGGACAGCAAAGACAGGTACTTCTTATGTTACCATCAATATTGGTTCAGACTATAAGGGCGTGATGGTTCCTCAGACTTTGGAGCCAACAGACACTAAGGTTCCTTGCTTCACTGCTCTTGACAGTCAGACCGGTATGACCATCTGGGGTTATAAGGTTCCTGCAGAATAGAAAAAGTAACTGAATAATGAAACGATTTCTCTCTATAGTAGTGGTGCTCGCAATGAGCACCACTCTATATTCTCAATCTCATCACAAAGGGCATCCGCCCAAGGTTTTCCTAACGGAGACACCGATGGTGCACGACCCTGTGATGGCCTACGAGGATAGTACCTATTATATATATGCTACGGGAATGGGCATCCAGCAGATGACTTCCAAGGACCGTAAGATATGGACGGTGCTGCCTGAGCCGGTGATGACGGTAATGCCACAGTGGACGCGTGACTCCGTACCTGGATTTACTCACCATGTGTGGGCTCCTGATGTCATCAAGTGGCACGGCAAGTGGTGGATGGCTTATAGTTGTTCGACCTTCGGTAAGAACGGTTCGGCTATCGGCTTGCTGAGTAAACCTTCGCTGCGCTTCCCCATTTGGAATGACGAGGGTTGCATCGTGACCTCTCGAGAAAAACGTGATGACTGGAATGCCATAGACCCTAACTTCGTGATTGACGACAATGATCAGCCTTGGTTGGTATGGGGCTCGTTCTGGGATGGCATACAATTGGCTAAACTGGACACGACAATGCATATTGCAAAGGGAGAGAAACCTCGCACAATCGCTCGTCGCTATTCACCCAAGAACCAGAAACGTATGGCTAATCCTACCAGTAAGTATGCGGGTACAAATGCTATCGAGGCTCCGTTTATTATGAAGCATGGGGGCTATTATTATCTGTTTGTATCTTGGGATTACTGCTGTATGGGCAGCAAGAGTACCTATCGTGTAGTAGTGGGTCGTAGCAAGACGGTGGATGGCCCCTATGTTGACCGCAACGGTGAGGACATGCGCGAGGGTGGTGGTACACCGGTGATAGAGGGCGATAAAAAGGTTTTTGAAGCCATCGGGCACTGTGCTGCTTACAACATGAATGGTGAGAATATCTATATCAGTCATGGCTATAGCGTGGAGCACAAAGGTGCTGCGATTTTGGTACAGCGCAAGATACAGTGGACGGCTGACGGATGGCCGGTGTTAGTTGAAAGTTGATAGTTAAAAGTTGATAGTTATGAGACGTTTAATCATTTCCACATTTCTCATTTTCATTTCTCATTTCTCATTGCTCATTTCTTCGACTAGCGAAGCGACTTCGTCGATTACTCATTTGAGTACAGCAAGTGCTCAGAGCTGGACGGCAGATAATGGGAATGGAACGTTTACGAATCCGTTGTTTTATGATGAATTCTCCGATCCTGATATTCTGAGAGTGGGCGATGACTATTATCTGGCTGGTACTACGATGCATACTGTGCCAGGACTGGTTATCCTGCACTCGAAAGACTTGGTGAACTGGGAGAATATCTCTTATTGTTTCGACCGTTTTGACTTTGATGATGATGCTTTCTCGTTGAAGAATCATAAGGAGATATACGGTCAGGGTATCTGGGCTCCTGCTATCCGCTATGCTAACGGGCAGTTCTATGTGTTTACGAATATCAATGGCAAGGGCTTGCAGTGCTATACTTCCAAGGATATCCGTGGACCGTGGAAGCATCATAATATGAAGGGACGTATCTACGATTTGAGCGTGCTTTTCGATGATGACGGCAAGATATATGCTATCCATGGTTACGGTGAGGTGAAATGCACAGAGCTAAAGCCGGATATGAGTGGTCCTATCGAAGAGACGGAGCGTACCATCATACCTGAGGGTAATGCTGTCGGTGAGGGACACCACATGTATAAAATCAATGGGATGTATTACCTCATCTCTACTGACTATCGTCCTAACGGGCGTACGCTCTGCTCCCGTTCGAAGAGTATCTGGGGACCCTATGAGACTATCACCATCACTGCTGATGAGACTTTCGGCTATCACCAGGCACCATTGACGCAGATACCCAAAGATGTCAAGTATCGTATTGGTGAGGATGGCACGAAGTTTGGCATTCCAGAGGTTGATGTAGATGCCACAGCTTGTACGAACATCCATCAGGGTGGTATTGTGGAGGATCAGAGCGGCCAGTGGTGGGCGCTATTGATGATGGACTTCCACTCTATAGGGCGAACCGTGACACTGGCTCCCATTACTTGGAAAGACGGTTGGCCCATGCTGGGCTTGGAGGGTAACTTAGGGCGTGCGCCACGTACGTGGTTCAAGCCAAATGTCCCGTTTGTTGCTGTGGCACAGCAACAGACAGTTCCCCACGCTCCCTATCAGCGTAGCGAGGATTTTAATGGCAAAACTCTGGGGAGGGTCTGGCAGTGGAACCACAATCCTGACGATTCGAAATGGGCACTGAAAGATGGACGCCTGCGCTTGCAGTCTATGCCTGCCGAACAGTTGATGTGGGCACGCAACTCACTGACACAGCGTGTGATCGGTCCCACCAGTATTGCTACTGTTGAGCTTTATGCCAAAGGTTTGAAGGATGGCGATGTGGCAGGTCTGGGTAATATCAATGTGCCTTGCTCGTGGATAGGTGTGGTAAAGGACGGCAACAAACTGACTCTCCGCTGCTTCGAGCAAGCCATCAATGATACCATTAGTGTTCCCATCGATTTAGTCGATGGAAAAATATGGCTCCGCATGATTGGTGATTACGACAAGGACAGTGCCCAATATGCCTATAGCACCGATGGCAACAGCTATCAGCCACTTGGCAGGAAGATGCCGCTGTCGTATCAGCTTATTTCCTTCCAAGGCTCTCGCCATGCCCTCTTCTGCTTTAATCATAAAGACAAGAAAGGCGGCTATGCGGAGTTTGACAACTTTACGATGGTAGAACCAATGGCCGATCGCAGCAAGAATATTCCATACGGCAAAACATTTCGTATCATCAATCTTGCCACTGGCAAGCCAGCTATTGCCTTGGAGCATGGCATGCTGCATGATACCGATGACTTCCGACCAGCACCCTCGTCGGATAAGAATGCAGAGGTTACGAGCGACCTGACGCGCTTCCGCATCATAGACAAGGGGCAGGGTAAGGTGATACTACAGTGTGAGGACGGACGCTACATCTACTGTGCAGGCTTTGGCATCGCCGGCGATGTGCGACTGACCACCGATGAATCCAAGGCAGAAGTTTTCCTCTGGCAGGACTATCTCAACCAGGAATTCATGCTGATGTCTATGCGTACGCATAAGTATATTGGAAAAAGTCCGACAACTGGCAGCCCCTATTCAATGGATTTTGTAGGTGCTGACCCTGCCCGTCGGAACGGTGCTGTACTAAGGTGGGAATAAAAAAGTGGTTAACTCAATAGAAAAGGAGTAACCCAGCAACGGCACAATAGCAGATCATTCGAATTGGGTTAATTTTCATTACACCTGTTCCGAAAGCAGTGGCTGCAAACAGTGCACAACTGATGTAGAACTGCCAGGGATTTTCTGAAGGAGTAGAAAAGTTATCGGGTGTACATAATAATAATGTAGCTGCGGCGAGTAGTCCAACGACTGCTGGCCGCAGTCCTTTAAATACGGATTGAACGGGGCGGGTGTTCATATACTTCATGAACATCTTGCTAATCAGTATCATCAGAATCAGTGAAGGCAATACCAGGGCAAAGGTGGCTGTGGCAGAACCAAGTATAGCCATGGGTACACCAAAGCCGGCATTCTTCACGGCGGTATAGCCTGCGTATGTGGCTGAGTTGATGCCGATAGGTCCTGGGGTCATCTGAGATATGGCAACGATATCAGTAAATTCAGCTGATGTCATCCAATGCCAATGTTCCACCGTCTCATGTTGTATCAACGACAGCATACCATAACCGCCACCGAATCCGAAGAGTCCTATCTCAAAGAATGTAATAAATAAATACAGAAAAATCATATACTCTCAACTCTCAACTTTCAACTCTCAACTTTCCACAGACATAGCCACCGATGCCAGCGGCAATGATAATCCAAATAGGCGATACTCCTAACAGCCAGATGAGCAGTGCCGAAACGATGGGTATCCAAATGGTAAACCAATTGAGCTCGGCACGGCGAGCCAGATTGAAGGTCGGTACGGCAATCAGCGCAACCACAGCCGGACGGATGCCCTTAAACATGGCGGCAATCACCTTGTTATCTTCAAACTGATGGAAGAAGATGGCAATAGCCAGAATAATCAGGAAGGAGGGTAGGGCTGTGCCTAATGCTGTAGCTACGGCACCACGTACCTTATTTAATTTATACCCTACGAAAATACTGATATTAATGGCAAATACACCAGGACAGCTTTGAGCAATAGCTATCAGATCGAGCATTTCTTCTTTCCCTATCCATTGGTGTTTGTTGACCACTTCTTCTTCAATCAAAGGAATCATGGCATATCCACCACCGAGGGTGAACATGCCAATCTTAAAGAAGGTTTTAAATGATTCTAAATAGATATTCAATTCTTTAATCCTTCAATTCTTCAATTTTTCAATTCTTCAATTTTTCCTCCACCCACTTGCGGGCATTCACGAAGGCTTCAATCCATGGGGTTACCTCGTCCATACGGCGCTCTTCTGGATACCATGCACACTGCCATGGGAATACGGCACGCTCCAAGTGTGGCATCATGCAGAGATGACGGCCATCCTCTGAGCAGATACCTGCTACGTTATAATCGGAACCGTTAGGATTAGCAGGATAACTGGCGTAGTTGTATTTGGCAATTACATGGTAAGCACTCTCAGCTTCAGGCAGTGAGAACTTACCTTCTCCATGGGCTACCCACAATCCCAGCTTATTGCCGCTGAGTGAACCGAACATCACGCTGTTGTTCTGTGGAATGTCCAAAGAGATAAACTCGCTCTCAAACTTGTGAGAATCGTTGTGCAACATCTTGGCGCCTTTAGCACCTGTCAGCCCGAGTTCTACCATCAACTGACATCCGTTGCAGATACCCAGTGAGAGGGTGTCCTTGCGGGCATAGAACTTATCAAGGGCTTCCTTGGCCTTGGGATTGTAAAGGAAGGCACCAGCCCATCCTTTTGCTGAACCCAGCACGTCGGAGTTGGAGAAACCACCACAGAACACAATCATGTTGATGTCTTCCAGTGTTTCGCGACCGCTGATCAGGTCGGTCATCATCACGTCTTTCACATCAAAGCCAGCCAGATACAAGCAGTAAGCCATCTCGCGCTCACCGTTGGTACCCTTCTCACGAATGATAGCGGCTTTTGGAAGTGGAGAGTTGGAAGTGGAGAGTTGAGAGTTTCTCCAGCGATCAGGATTCAGACCATATTGAGCAAGAGTGCCAGTGAAGTCCTTATTGAACTTCATTTCCAGCGGTTGCTGCTTATAGTTCTCATAGCGTTCCTTTGCCTTGCCGTTGAAACTCTGCTTGCGATCGAGCAGATAACTGGTCTTGTACCATACATCGCGCAGATGGTCAATGTCAAAGCTCAGTTCCTTATCATCAGCAGCCACAACCAAATGGCGTCCTTCTTCCACAGGATAACCGATCTTGGCATAGCCCACACCGGCTTCTTCCATGAATTCCTTGAACGCAGCCTTATGTTCGTCGCTCACCTGAACTATAACACCAGGATTCTCTGCAAACAGTGTTTTTACTATATCGCCGTCTTTGCATACATCATGCAGATTGATGTGCATGCCGCCTTCGGTATTGGCGAAACACATTTCCAACAGGGTGGTAATCAATCCGCCAGCTGATATATCATGACCGGCCAAAATCCAGCCTTTCTCAATCATTTGCTGAACAGCCATGAAGGCATCAGCAAAGTATTCGGCATTCTTGACGGTAGGTACGTCTGAGCCTACCTTGCCCAGACTCTGTGCGAAGGCAGAACCACCAAGGTGCTGCTCGTCGAACGAGAAGTCAATGTGATACAAAGAAGTGCGTTTGTCGTTTCTGACAACAGGAGAAACAACCTTTCTGATATCCGATACCTCACCGCCGGCTGAAACTATCACGGTTCCTGGAGAAATAATCTTCTCTCCATTAGGATACTGCTGGGTCAGCGACAGGGAGTCTTTACCTGTAGGAACATTGATTTGCAATTCGCAGCAGAAATCGCTCAGCGCCTTCACACCGGCATAGAGACGAGCATCCTCACCTTCCTGTGAACGACAGGGCCACATCCAGTTGGCTGAGAGCGAAATAGACTCCATACCGTCGGCTAATGGTGCCCATACGATATTGGTCAGAGCCTCGGCAACAGAGAGAACAGAACCCGCTGCAGGGTCTGCAAGACCAGCCTGTGGAGCATGACCGATGGCGGTGGCTATACCCTTGCGGCCACGATAGTCGAGGGCTACCACACCACAGTCGCTCAGTGGCAACTGAATCTTACCCTGACACTGCTGACGGGCAATCTTACCCGTTACGGAACGGTCAACCTTGTTAGTCAGCCAGTCTTTGCAGGCTACAGCCTCCAACTGGAGTACGCGCTCCAAATATTCTTCTATCTTGTTTTGATGGTAAGTGACATTCTCATATTGGTGTTCTACCGTATTATCGCGCATGATGGTCTTAGGCGAGTGGCCAAACATCTGGGCGACATCCAGGTCGAAAGGCTTTACCCCATCGCCTTGTTTAAACGAGAAGTGGGCATCGCCAGTGGTTTCACCGACAACGTATAGTGGGGCGCGTTCGCGCTCAGCTATCTTCTGTACGTGCTCAATATGTTTCTCGTCAATCAGCAAGCCCATACGCTCCTGACTTTCGTTGGCAATGATTTCTTTGCTCGACAGCGTCTTGTCGCCGATAGGCAGTTTCGTCATGTCTATTTCACCGCCACACTCCTCTACCAATTCGGAGAGACAGTTCAAGTGACCTGCCGATCCGTGGTCGTGGATAGAAACCACTGGGTTGGTGTCTTCTTCGCAGAGGGCACGTACCAGATTGTAGGCACGTTTCTGCATTTCCGGGTTGGCACGCTGGATGGCATTCAGCTCGATACCATTTGAATAGCGACCCGTATCAACTGATGATACAGAACCGCCACCGAGTCCGATGCGATAGTTGTCACCACCGACAACCACTATCTTATTGCCCTTCTGGGGCTCTTTCTTCAGACAGTCACGTTTAGTGCCGTAACCGACACCGCCAGCCAACATAATCACCTTGTCGTAGGCATATTTAGTAGGTGTGGTAGGTTCTTGATGCTCGAAGGTCAGTACGGAACCGCAAATCAGTGGCTGACCAAACTTGTTACCAAAATCACTGGCACCGTTCGAAGCCTTGATCAGAATCTGCTCAGGTGTCTGATAGAGCCATTGACGAACAGGAAGAATATCTTCCCAGTCCCGGTCAGCATCTTCAATGCGAGGATACGCCGTCATATAAACTGCTGTACCGGCAATAGGCCATGAACCGACACCGCCGCCCATACGGTCGCGAATCTCACCACCCGTTCCTGTTGCAGCACCGTTGAAGGGTTCTACCGTAGTGGGGAAGTTGTGAGTCTCTGCCTTCAGCGAAATCACACTCTCAATGTCCTTCACGCGGAAATAATCGCTGGTTGACTGGTCGGCTGGGGCAAATTGCTCAACTACCGGTCCTTGTGCAAAGGCGACATTGTCCTTATAAGCTGAGAGAATCTTGTTGGGATTCTCCTGTGTGGTCTTCTTAATCATGGCAAAAAGACTCGACTCCATCTCCTTGCCGTCGATGATGAACGTGCCACCGAAAATCTTATGGCGACAATGCTCTGAGTTAATCTGGGCAAAACCGAAAATCTCAGAGTCAGTCAGTGGGCGACCATTCTCTTTCTCAATCTTATGCAGGTATTCTATCTCCTCAGGACTCAGGGCCAGACCTTCCTGCTCGTTATATTCCTCCAGATTGTCAACATACTTAATGGGCTCCGGCTGGATGTTAATCGTGAAGATGTCCTGGTTCAGCCCCTTGTACATACGCTGCAGCATGGGGTCGTGTTCCGCATCCTCAGAGTCAACGGGGAAATATTCTTCTATGCGCTGAATACCTTTCAGTCCCATGTTCTGAGTAATCTCAACGGCATTCGTTGACCAGGGAGTCACCATCTCTCGACGTGGACCTACAAAATGTCCTTCGAGCGTCTCATCACTAAGCAGTTCGGCTTCGCCATAAAGCCAACAGAGTTCCTTTACTTCGTCTTGATTGAGCGTGTGGTCTGCCTGTGTGGCAATCACACTCTTCTGCGGGGTCTTAAAAAAGAGAATCATGTCTTTTACCTTATTAATTTTTAATTTGGATGCAAAGGTACTTAAATTTATCTAAATCGTTGCAAGTTTGGTACAAAATAATAGTTAAATCATTATCTTTGCAGCCGTAATCATGTTTAATTAAAAGAATAAAAGGATGAAAAAGACATTTTTAGTGATGACTATTGCAGCAGCTGCCATGATGGTTTCAAGCTGCTCGTCAAAGAAAGTATTGTTAGCTTGTCAGGAAGAGAATAAGGCTCTTCAGGCGAATTTTACGGATACCAAGGAGAAACTGGCTGCGGCAACGGCTCGTGTGACCAGTCTCGAACAACAACTGGCGGCTGAGGAGAAGGCTAATCAGGCACTACAGAACGCACTCGATAAGAGTCTGACTAATGCTAATCAGAATAATATCAGCATCGAAAAGTTGGTGGACCAGATCAACGAGTCGAATAAGTACATCCGCCATTTGGTAGAGGTGAAATCGAAGAGTGATTCGCTGAACATGGTGCTGACCAACAATCTGACCCGTTCTCTTTCTAAGGAGGAGTTGAAGGATGTGGATGTCCAGGTACTGAAGGGTGTAGTGTATATCTCATTGGCTGATAACATGCTTTATAAGAGTGGTTCGTATGAAATCAGCGACCGTGCCTCTGAGACTCTCTCGAAGATTGCCAAGATTATCAAGGATTACAAGGATTATGACGTGCTCATTGAGGGTAATACGGACAATGTACCCATCAAGCGCGAGAACATCCGCAACAACTGGGACCTCTCTTGTCTGCGTGCTTCGTCAGTAGTTCAGGCTTTGCAAAATCAGTATGGTGTTGACCCCAAGCGTCTGACAGCTGGCGGTCGCGGCGAGTACAATCCTCTGCAGCCTAATTCTACCGAAGTAGGCAAACAGCGCAACCGTCGCACCCAGATTATCATCACTCCAAAGCTCGACGAGTTTATGGAGCTGATTGGTCAGGCTCCTGAGGAGGATTAAAAAGAGCCCCTTGTCCATTTGGCTCGAGCCAAATCATGAATTAGCTCGAGCCAATCGATGATTTGGCTCGAGACCCCCTTTTTGGGGTCTTTTTTCGATGTGACTTATATGGTATAAGACAAGTCTATATATAATATAATAAGGTGTCCCCCGTTTTACCGCTTGATTTAGGTCAAGAGCAGTGATAATTTTCTCATTTTTCTGAAAAAAAGTCGCAAAAATATTTGCCGGTTCAAAAAATAGTCGTACCTTTGCATCCGCTTTCGGGGAAGCCCGTCAGTTTTAAAGAACGAGATCTTTGAGAAGTTTACATAAAACAGAGAAGAAAGTAGTACAAGAAGCGAGAGTGCCCTTTTGGGTATTCTTGGGTATAAAGAACAACCGTCAATAGAATTGCTTCAATAGATACTACCGGATAGAGCGTTCTGTATGTCAGAGACAATCCTTTATTTGGATGAAAGATATTTTATACAGTGGAGAGTTTGATCCTGGCTC